>BNJT01001121.1_pt1 | contig 256100 bp, 264 predicted proteins | sample 8540491 | NCBI WGS metagenome assembly BNJT01 (sample SAMD00202455, study PRJDB9452) | human saliva metagenome | host: Homo sapiens
TCCAGCTGCGGCAGGTTGGCTGCCTTGCGGCCCTTCACGCAGGCTGGGGAGACGGCATCCGTAAGAGTCCAGTTCGTCATATACGGCAGGAAACTGGTAATTGCCGCATGCCAGGTTGCGAAGTCGCGCTCCTCGTTCAGAAGCAGCACATGCAGCAGGTCTTCTTCCTGAAAATCATGCGGAACCGCTGCCAGGAACTCCGCAGTCTCTTGCGGATGCTCGCGCAGCAGCTTCTTAGAGAGCTTGCGCAGTGCGGGCGTGCGCACACCTAAAATCCGTGCCGGATCAACCGTGGGGAGCAGCTTCGCCGTGAACTTCGCCAGTTTTGGTTCGGCCAGCTCACGGACTGCCTGTGAGATTGAATAACTCATAGTTCTAGTCTCTCAGATGCGGCTTTTCTCTGTACTGGTCTGGGCCAAATCCCTGATGCAAACCAACGTTCCCGGACGGTAGGTGCCCTCACGCTAGTTCTGCAGCATCTGCAGATATGTGTGGAAAAACCGATATGATGGCTACAGAAGGTTCACGCACGAACCTGCGGTTCACAGCAGACCTGCTTCAACGAAGAGCGCGTAAGGACTGGGCAGCATGGCAGAGGCAAACGGCGCAGAAACACCACACACCCGCACAGCACCCGAGCCTGAAAACACTTCCTTAGGCCCCTCCCCAACTCGGCTTTCCGAACCGGAACAGGCCCGCTGGCCCAAGATTACCCGCGGCGAAGAAGGACTCACCGAATGGGAGCGTCGCACCGATAAACCGCTTTTTATTGCCTCGCTCCTGTACCTTATCGCCTACGCCGCGCCCATTGTGAGCACGCGCATTAGCGCGCCGATTGACGGTGTTCTCAATATTCTTCAGATGGTACTGTGGGCGCTTTTCGCGGTTGATTATTGTGTGCGTCTCTACCTGGCACCCCGGCGCATCTACTTCCTCACGCACAACCTCATGAATCTCGCTATTGTGCTCCTGCCAGCCTGGCGTATTGTGAGTTTCTTGGCGATGCTTCACATGACCGCCAACCGCCAGTACAAGCTGCTCTCAGAGCTGGCCGTTAAACTCTTCGGGTACACGCTGATCTTTGTGATTATGGCGGCCCTGGCCGTTTTCTCCATTGAGCAAGACGCCCCCGGTGCCCTCATTAAAGACATTTGGACGGCGTACTGGTGGACTCTGGCAACCCTGGCAACCGTGGGGTACGGCGACGTGTACCCGGTGACCGTCTCCGGCAGGGTTATTGCCGTGGTCGTCATGATTTACGGGGTTGGCCTGTTTGGTGTGATCACCGGTGCGCTTGCCACCTGGGTGATTGAGAAAATTAGCGGAGTCACCGAAGAAGACCACGCCGCAACGAAAGGCCGATATTGAGGCGCTTCACGCCGAAATCGCCGAGCTGAAGGCGATGCTCGCCATCCGTATGGGAGACGGCACGGTGCACCGCCCGCCCGAAGAGCTCACCCAGGAATTTCTTGCCTCCCGGCGGGGTGCCCCCGATACCGCAGAGGACGACACCCACGAGCCTGAGCAACCCATGGAACTTATCGAAGAGACCAAACAGACGCTTACCGTGATCCGCCAGAAGATCGCGGTGCGCCTGCGGCGTGATTCTTAAACCCCGCACCTATGCGGCGGTTGGGGAGGACCGTAGGCTGGCCAGTGCGCTCTAGTGCCCTGCCGGGTTATGGGGCCGCCTGCGGGAACACCAGTTATTTCTACAAGCACCGGGCGATAGCGCCCTCACAGGTGCGCCGTGCGGTTTAATAGAGACATGAGCGAGAACCAGAATGCCCACACCACGAACACCGCCGACAACTTCGAGCTGCCCGGCGTGCCCGATGCGTTCCAGCGGCTCTGGACACCGCACCGTACCGCCTATGTGAGTGGTGGGCAGCAGGACCACACCGAGAAAACCTGCCCCTCTGCACGGCACCCTCACGCAGTGATGAGGAATCGCTCATTGTATACCGTGGGGAGCACACCTTCGCGCTGCTCAACCTGTACCCCTATAATCCGGGGCACCTGCTCATCTGCCCGTACCGCCACATTCCGCTGTACGACCAGGCAACCGAAGAAGAAACCCTCGAAATGGCGCACCTGACTCAGCGCACCATGCGGGTTCTGCGCAAAGTGTCCCATAATGACGGGTTCAATATCGGTATGAATCAGGGCAAAGTCGGGGGAGCGGGCATAGCCGACCACCTGCACCAGCATATTCTGCCCCGCTGGAGCGGCGACACCAACTTTCTGCCCATCATTGCGCACACAAAAACCATGTCTCGCACCCTTGACGACATGCGCCAGATAATCGCCGACGGATTCGCTCAAACCCAGTAATTGTGCGGGCACAGAACAAGGAAGACTGTGGGTAATTCAACCCCCGCGTTTCCTTGTTAAGACAGAAAAGCAGGCGTACAATAAATCGGTAAGTTGAACCTCTACAGAAGGGTAAACTGTGCTGTTTAAAACCCCGCAAAAAACCAGACACAGAAAAAGGCTGCCAGCGCCCAAAATCTGCCGCACCCCAGCCTAAATACCCACCCCTAAGCATTATTTTTCACGGGCAGAAAGCGCCCGCAGCCACGAGTGAAACGCATCATGCTAAAACCACGGTGTCAGATTATTTTTTGAACCGTAAAGTATGGCATGATATATAACGGCGAAACCACCCGTACCGCCGCCCCCCCAAGGTTCCTTCCGGACCTTCCCCACCCAGCTGACCGCAAACCAACCACGAAAGCCGCCGATGAGCCCCCGCATCCCCACAGGTAAACGACCCCAGATTACCCGAACAATCACCAGTTTTCACGATCGTAGCCTGCCTGCTCGCAACCGCCGGATGCGCCGAATACGTCGACGAAGAAACCGACGCATCAGGTACGATCAGCACTTCCGCATCAGCCAGCCCCTCAGCGAGCTCATCCGCCAAATCCAGTGTGCCGCTCACTAAAGAGCGCCCCGCACCCACGCTGCCCGATGGTTCACCCGCCCCGCTGAGCAGCACGGAGCTTGATAACTATTACGCCGGTAAATTCATACCGCCCACCGATAAGCACCCCGTCTACAATATGGGTGCGCCGGTGCTTTCAGACACCGTAAAATCCCGTGAACTTGACGGGGTAGACGCACTCATTAAATACATGGGCGAAACCTACCGGTACACTGCGTACACTAATACGGAAATCGAGAACTACACCAAAAACGTGTACGCCCCCGACTATAAGTACGATAAATCCAGTGAAAAAGGACGAACGTACCGACAAAGCCCCCGACGGTCAGAGCAAAAACGATAATGAGCTGCGCGAAGCAGGGTACTGGGTTGGTGAATATAAATACACCATGAAACGTGTGGCCGATTCAGAAAAATGGAGCGACGATAAAAAAGAAGTCACCATAGCGGTACGGCACAAACGCAACACCTACACCTGGTACAACAAAGATAGCGGCCAAGCCGATAACCGGTACTATTCGTGGGGTATTCAAGAGGACTTCAATATGACCCTTGTGTACGTGGAAGACCAGGGGTGGAAAGTAAAGAAGGTAGACTCGCTCCGCTCCAAGTGGCTGAAGTAGCCGCGCACCCGGCTCATGGGGGGGTATTAGAACCTGGTGGGAATAGGTATGCTGGGAGGATGACGCCCCTGAACCTGCTCGATAGTGCGACCCCTTACGGCGGCAGCGACCGGGCGCTCATCTGGCGTGAGCTGCGGTGGGTTGAGCGTCAGCCCGTTCTTGAAGCGGAACCCCTCACCGCGGCGGCGGGGGAGCAGCACCCCAGCGGTGAGCGCATCCGCATACCGCTTACCCCCGGTGCGTTTCTTGGGCTGCGGCTACTGGCTGATACCGCCGGTGAACACCTGCGCTACTGTGCCGGGTACTTTACGAGCGGGGCACCCAGCGAGAACACGAACACCCCAAATACGGGTGCGCCCCGCCGGGTGCCCTGCCCAGAAGGAGCACGCATCCGCAGCGGTAAACAATGCGAACGATGCGCCGCCCGCGACGAGTTCACGGCCCTTCACACCGCGCACCTGCACCCCGGCACATTAACCCCGGGGATGCGGGCCTACGCGGCGACACCGCACCGGCTCTACATTGCCACATTCCCCGACGGAACCAGCAAAGTAGGCACCAGTTCCCAAGCCTCAACCCCGCGCCGCCTCGACGAGCAGGCGCCCGCCGTCGCAACCTACATAGCCCAAGCACCCGACGGGCTGAGCGTGCGTGAAGCCGAAGACGCTGTTACCCGCATCGGCGGGGTGCCGCAGGTGAAACAGACACCCAGCAAATACCGCGCCTGGCTTAACCCGCTGCCAAACAGCACAATACGCAGCGCCCACCAAGAAACCATGAAAACCGCCCGGGAAGCGCTCACCCACGCTCAACTGCGCGCCCCTCTTACCCCGCTGAATGAGCCGTGGGAACCCTCACCCGCCATGGCCCGCCCCTACGCGGCCCTGCGAGCCGGCAGCCCCGAACCGCTCGGGCAGTTCCCCAGCGTACTTTCCACCGGCACCGCAGGGTTTTACTGCACCGGCGCGGCCGGGAAATTCATGACCGCCCACACCGGCGACCCAGCCGCCGCCCTGCTGGTAAACACAGCCGAAATCAACAACCTAGCCTTCACCGTGAACCACGACATAAGCACCGTAAATATTCAAACGGCTCTCTTCTAAAATCACCCAGAAATTATTACTACTCCCGCGAAAACCCGCCGCGAAATAGCGGCACGCGCCGTTGTGTGCATGGCACAACACATAAAAAACCGCCGCCAACACCCGCAAAGTAAGCAACGCCATACCGTGCAATTACACAGTGCGGGAGGGTATAAAATAGTGTGCATGTCAAAACCCCTCATTCGTTTGCTCGGCCAGGGCGTACGCTACGCAAGTAAACTGCGCGGTGGCGGTTCCGCATTCCCCGGCCTCGTCATGGAAAAACTGCACCCCGAATTCGTGGCCGAAGAACTCGCCAAACTGCCCTACGGCGTGGTCGTTGTCTCAGGCACAAACGGCAAAACCACCACCACCAAAATGACGGTGCAGCTGCTCGAATCGCAGGGGCTTAAAGTCTTCACCAACCGCACCGGCTCCAACTTCGTGCGCGGTGTGGCGGCGGCCCTCCTAGGCGCAATGAGCCTCACCGGAAAACTCGATGCAGACATCGCCGTACTCGAACTAGACGAGGCGCATGCCGTGCACTTCGTCAAAGCCGTCAAACCCGACTATGCGCTGCTGCTGAACGTGCTGCGCGATCAGCTTGACCGCTTCGGCGAAATTGACACCACCCGCAGGATGCTCTCCACCGTAGCCGCCGCAACCACTAAAACCGTGGTGCTCAACCGTGAAGACCCGCGCATCCGCTCACTCGCTCAAGCCGTGCAGCCCGGCACGAACATCAGCTACTTCGGGCCTGAACGACGAGCTGCGCTCATACTTCCCCTCAGACGACGAGCTGCGCAGCGGCGTGGGCGCACGCTCCGCTGACCTGCCCGACTCAGACGTGACCCTCACCGCCTTCTCCGGCAGCAGCGCAACCTTCAACCCTAGCGGGCCAAAGCATCACAGGGCAGATTAACCTCTACGGCATCTACAACATTTTCAACGCCGCCGCCGCAATGGCCCTCACCCGCGCCGTCATGGGCGAAAAACTCAACCAAGACGCCCTCGTGAACGAGCTGGCAAAAATCACCCCCGCATTCGGCCGCGGCGAAACCCTCAACGTGAACGGGCGGCCGCTGCAGCTGCTGCTGGTGAAAAACCCCAGCGGGTTCCGCCTCTCACTGGCCAGTGCAAACTCCCACGACTACGCCACCATGATCACCATTAACGACCAGTACGCCGACGGGCGCGACGTCTCCTGGCTGTGGGACGTGGACTTCCACGACCTAGCCGCCACCGGCGTGAAAATGGTCTCCGGGGTGCGCGCCTGGGATATGGCGCTGCGCCTAGAACACGACGGCGTACCCGTAGAAGACGTGCAAGAAGACCTAGACGACGCCCTCCGCTCGTTCATCGCCAACAGCGGGCAGGCACCCATGCGTATCTTCTGCACCTACACCTCAATGCTCGCCCTGCGCGAAGAACTCGGAAAAATCACCAACGTCGAAAGGGTTTCCTAAGCCATGACCCACACCATCGCCGGAACCCCCGCCGCCGGGCCGAACAACGGCAAAACTCTGCGTATCCTGCAGCTGTACCCCAAAGACATGAACATTTACGGCGACTGGGGCAACACGCTCTCACTCGCACGCCGCGCACACGCCCACGGGTTCGACGTTGACATTATCGACTACAACCCCGGCGACGAATTCCCCCAAGACGTCGATATTATTATTGGCGGCGGCGGCCAGGACTCCGGGCAGACCGTCATCCAAGAAGACCTGCACGCCAACTCCGAACACCTGAAACAGCTCGCCGAAGACGGCACCCCCATGCTCGTCATCTGCGGCCTATACCAGCTGTTCGGCAAAGAATTCCGCACCCGCGAAGGGGGAAGTGCTCAAAGGCATCGGGATCTTCGACGCCCACACTGTAGGCGGCGACGAACGACTGATCGGCAACATTGTTGAAGAGTCCAAAGACTTCGGAACCATCATCGGGTTTGAAAACCACTCCGGGCTCACCTACCTGGGCTCAGGGTGCACCCCGCTTGCCGCCACCGTCACCAAAGGCGAAGGGAACAACAAGGCAGAAACCCATGAAGGCGCGCGCGTGCACAACGTGATCGGCACCTACCTGCACGGCTCACTACTGCCCAAAAACCCCAAAATCTCTGACTACCTGATCGAGCAGGCCGCCAAACGTAAATACGGCGAATTCACCCCCGCTACAATCGACGACACACTCGTGAACAAGGCACGCGCATCAGCGATGAAACGCCCCCGCTAAAACTACTGCCAGCGCACATCAGCCGGTATAGTTGAAAAGTATTGACGCGCGGCCACCCACGTGCGCCCGCACAGAACATTAACGTAAGGGAGAAACGAATGTCGGGTCACTCCAAATGGGCCACCACCAAACACAAGAAAGCCGCGATTGACGCCAAGCGCGCGAAGGCATTCGCCAAATTCATTAAGGCAATCGAAGTAGCCGCCCGCATGGGCGGGGCAGACATTGCGGGCAACCCCGCACTCGACCTTGCCGTGTCGAAAGCAAAAAAGAACTCGGTGCCCAACGACAATATTGATCGCGCCATTAAACGCGGTGCTGGGCTGACCGGCGAAACCATCGACTACACCGAAATCATGTACGAGGCACGCGGCCCGCAAGGCACCGCACTGTACATCGAGTGCCTGACCGATAACCGCAACCGTGCCGCATCAGACGTGCGCCTGGCCGTGACCCGCAATGGCGGCACCATGGCAGACCAGGGCTCCGTGGCGTTCCTCTTCGAGCGTAAAGGCGTGGCCGAAGTAGCGAAAACCGACGGGCTCACCGAAGATGACGTGCTCATGGCCGTGCTTGATGCAGGTGCTGAAGAAGTACTGGAAGAAGGCGACGTGTTCACCGTCGTATCCGCCGCAACCGACCTGCCCGAAATCCGCAAAGCACTGGATGAAGCGGAACTGGAGTACAACAACGACGACCCCGTATTCCGCCCCACCATGCAGGTAGACCTCGACCTTGACGGTGCCAAAAAGTTCCTCAAACTCGCGGATGCGGTCGAAGAACTCGACGACGTCCAGAACGTCTACTCCAACGCAAATGTTTCCGCAGAGGTTATCGCCCAGCTAGAAGCCGAATAAGCACAAAACGCACGAGTGCCCGGACACACCCCCGCACACGCGGGCAGTGAGCCGGGCACCGTACTCTATCTGGGCGCACCCCGGAGGGGACAGCCAACGACAGCATAAGGAGAAACCGGATGAGCGAAAACCACCCGCTCGCCCCCGAGCCGCGCGTACCCGGTGCCACACGCATTATGGGTATCGACCCGGGCCTGACCCGCTGCGGCATCTCCATGCTCGATATGACCGCCGACCGCAAAGCCTACTTCGTGAACGTCGGTATCGCCGGAACCCAGGCGGCTGAGGCACTGGATCAGCGTATCCTGCGCATATTCAACGCCGCCCAACAGTGGATTAAAGTGTATAAGCCAGATGCGCTCGCTATTGAGCGAATCTTCGCCCAAGAACAGGTCAATACTGTGATCGGTACCGCGCACGCCTCCGGGGCGGTGATTTCGGCGGCCGCAATGCTTGGGGTGCCCGTGCATTTTCACACCCCCTCCGAGGTAAAGGCTGCGGTCACCGGCTCCGGGCGGGCCGATAAAGGCTCCGTGGGGCGGATGGTAACCCGCATCCTGGGCCTTGAAAAAATGCCGAAACCGGCGGATGCTGCCGATGCGCTCGCTATTGCCATCTGCCACGGGTGGCGCGGCGGCGGCATCGGTTCGGGCATTAATATGGCGGCGCACACCCAGACTCACCAGGGGTCCCGGCCTGTGCAGGCTGCCCGGGGTGCGGCGCTCACTCCAGCGCAGCGGGCGTGGAAAGAGGCGGAGGCGAAGGCCCGCAGGTAGGCCACCCAACACATTTTCGATATTATTTTCGAATATAATGTGCGCGATTTTCCTGTTATTCTCAAGGATTTTTCGCAGGGCAGGCCGTCATGTGGTTGATTTCAGAAGATATATTCTAATATACTGGAGGTGCGCGCCCTGCTCACAGCAACGGTACCTAGTGCGCCCTATGAGAGGAAACTATGATTGCGTCACTCACCGGCAGAGTAAGCCATGTAGGTCTCGACAGCGTCATCCTCGACGTCAACGGGTTTGGGATGCTTGTGCACGCCACCGCCCGTACACTTGCTGGCCTGCACCTGGGGGAGACTGCCACGGTGCTCACCAGCATGATTGTGCGCGAAGAATCTATGACGCTCTACGGTTTCGCTGAACCCGCCGAACGTGAAGTGTTCGATATGATGCTCTCCGTCTCGGGAATTGGCCCGCGTATTGCGTTGGCTGTGCTGAGCGTGCACACCGCCAGTGAGGTGGAGCGCGCCGTGGCCACGGGGGATGATAAAGCATTCACCAAGGTTCCCGGTATTGGCCCCAAGGGTGCGCGGCGTATTGTGCTTGAGCTGGCGGGCAAACTAATTCTTAGCGAAAGCCAGGGAGAAGAAGCAGCCGCCCCCCAGGGCGGGCTGGTGTGGAAGCCGCAGGTTCTCGATGCTCTCACCTCCTTGGGCTGGACTGAAAAAGACGCTAATGCCGCGATTGACGCCTACGTGACCCACAACCCGGGTGCTGAGAATGAGGCGGTAGGCGCGGCACTTCGCGGGGTGCTTGCCTCCTTAGGGAGCACAAAATACTGTTGGGCGGCGCTAACGCACGGCGGAACACACCCTACCGCAGGGGGCACACCGCACCCGGTGGTGCGTACGGTAGTATCGGATAGAGCCGCCGCAGCACGCTCAGGCACGAGAGCTACAGCATCTACAGAGGATAAGAACACGTGACAGATAACCCCTATGAGCCTACGCCGTCGGGCGGTTACGCACCCGGTCAGGTGCCCGGGCAGCAGCGGCTAGTTGCCATGGAAGAAGAACCCGAAGAAAAAATGATTGAGGCGGCCCTGCGCCCCAAATCGCTTGGTGATTTCGTGGGGCAAAAAAGGGTGCGGCAGCAGCTTTCCCTAGTGCTGGAAGCCTCGAAAATGCGGGGCCGCAGCGCTGATCATGTGCTTCTTTCCGGCCCTCCCGGGCTTGGCAAAACCACGCTCGCCATGATTATTGCCGCTGAGATGGATGCCCCTTTGCGCATCACCTCCGGCCCAGCTATTCAGCACTCCGGTGATTTAGCGGCCATCCTCTCGTCGCTAACCCCCGGCGAGGTGCTTTTCCTGGATGAAATACACCGTATGAGCCGCCCCGCCGAAGAAATGCTGTACATGGCGATGGAAGATTTTCGCGTGGATATTGTGGTTGGTAAGGGAGCGGGAGCAACCTCCATCCCCCTTGAACTACCGCAGTTTACCCTGGTGGGTGCCACAACCCGTGCCGGGCTGCTCCCCGGGCCGCTGCGTGACCGTTTCGGGTTCACCGGGCACCTGGAGTTCTACTCCGTGCCGGAGCTTGAGCTGGTGCTACGCCGCAGTGCCGGTCTGATGGATATGAGTATCACCAGTGAGGGGTTCGCAGAGATCGCGGGCCGTTCACGCGGCACACCGCGTATCGCTAACCGGCTGCTCCGCCGTGTACGCGACTGGGCCCTTGTGAATGATGTGCCCAATATTAACGCCCACAATGCGGCAACCGCCCTTGACATGTATGAAGTGGATGAGCGCGGGCTGGACCGCCTGGACCGCGCCGTTCTTGAATCGCTCATCCACAAGTTCGGTGGGGGACCGGTGGGGCTTTCTACCCTGGCCATCGCCGTTGGTGAAGAAACCGAGACCGTGGAGACAGTAGCCGAACCCTACCTGGTGCGTGAAGGGCTGATTGGCCGCACCCCTCGCGGGCGTGTGGCGCTGCCTGCCGCGTGGGAGCACCTGGGGCTAGAAGCCCCCGACATTAACCTGTAGCACCGAACTATCCCCCTATCACGGAACGGTCATGCTGTTTTCAGTGGGGAAAACATCACCGTGGTCGGGTAAGTTTCTCAAGAAAAACTGCGGCTGAGCGCATAACCGATAGGGAAAGACTGTGCTCTCGCGTAGGATGGGTACAGTAGAGAAACTATGAACACAGGCGCGTCACCATCCTATGCACCCCGGGTAGGGCGACGCCGGGGACACGTCCCTACAGAGAGGACACCATGGATATTACGATGATACTTCTCGCCGTTTTTGTGCTCTTCATGATCTGGAGCATTTACAGCGGCACTAAACGGCAGAAAGCACAGATGCAAGCCACCCAGACCATGCAGGAAAACCTGCGTGCCGGTGATGAAATTATGACCCGCGCCGGGCTGTACGGCACCATCGTCTCAACCGACCGTGAAAACCGTAAAGCACTCGTGGAGATCGCCGAGGGAACGATCATCACCATTAGCCTGGACGCTGTTGCCACCGTGGTGGATGTTGCGGAAGAAGAACCGGTGGAGGCTAAGGAAGAAGCCGTGGAAAGCACCGAGGGCAAAGACACGGCGGAAGACGAGTCACCCGAGAAGCCTGCCAAGGGCTACGACCTCAATTAATAAAGACAATAATCGGGAATAGCACCCTAGAACGGGTGCTATTCTTGCTGATTGAGAAGATAAATCTAGTAAGGGGCATACATGGCTAAGCGTTCCCCGCTTACAGCTGCACGAGGCGCCCTCGTCTCAATGGTTTTGCTCATGATTGTGATGGCCGCAGGTATTTTCGGCACCACCCAGGCGGGCGGGTCGTGGGGCCCGAAACTTGCGCTTGACCTCTCGGGCGGCACACAGATGATTCTTTCACCCAAAGTTAACGGGTCACAGAATGAATCTGTTAGCCAAGAGCAGCTGAACCAGGCAGTTGAAATTATCCGTCAGCGCGTTGATGGCGCGGGCGTCTCCGAGGCGGAGGTTACCACCTCCTTCGGTTCGGGCAATAACGTGGTGGTTTCCGTTCCGGGCACTATTAGCGCTGAAACCCGTGCGCTCATTCAGGCCTCCGCGAACATGTCGTTCCGCCCTGTGCTGGCCTCGGGTTCAGGCGCGGCAACCCCGCAAGAGAGCCGCACCCCGGACGATAAGCTCCCCAAGCCGGACGCGGAACCTAAAGACAACTCGGATAAGAACTGGATTACCGCCGAGTTGCAGAAAGAATACGAGGCGAAAGACTGCACCGCCGGGCATAATGAGGATGCTGAAAACCAGGATCCTGGAAAACCGATTGTGGCCTGCTCCACCGACGGTACCGAAAAGTACATCCTGGGTCCTGTTGAGCTCAGCGGTAACGATATTGCAACAGCCTCGCACTCCCAGGAAAGCAGTGGTCAGGGCGTGACCACCGGCCGCTGGGGCGTGAACATTGAGTTTAAAGACCAGGGGGTTACCACTTTCAAAGATGTGACCTCCCGCCTGAACTCGATCCGTGGGCAGAACCCCGCCGACCCGCGTAGCCGGTTCGCTATTATGCTTGACGGTAAGGTGCTGTCCTCCCCAACGTCCCAAGCTGTTATTTCAGACGGTAAGTCACAGATCACCGGTAACTTTACTGAAGACCAGGCTAAAGCCCTGGCCGACCAGCTCAAATACGGTGCGCTGCCGATTAGTTTCAGCATCCAATCTGAGCAGCAGATCTCGGCAACCCTCGGCTCTGAGCAGTTGAAGGTGGGCCTGCTGACCGGTCTCATCGGCTTGCTGCTGGTGTTCATTTATTCGCTGTTCCAGTACCGCCTGCTCGGGTTTGTGACCATGGCATCGCTGATCGTGGCGGGTATTATCTCGTACGAGGCGATTGTGCTTCTGGGCTGGGCGTTGAACTACCGCCTCTCCCTGGCAGGTGTTGCGGGCTAATTGTTGCTATTGGTGCCACAGCCGACTCGTTCATTGTGTACTTCGAACGTATTCGTGATGAGATACGCGCCGGACGCACCATCCCTTCCGCTGTGAACCACGGCTGGAAACGGGCCTCCCGTACCATCCTCGCTTCGAAGGCCGTGAACCTGCTGGCGGCAGTGGTGCTGTACGTGGTGTCGGTGGGTTCTGTGAAGGGCTTCGCCTTTACCCTGGGCCTGACCGCTATCGCCGACCTGATCGTTGTGTACCTGTTCACTCACCCCACCCTGACCCTGCTGGCGAATACCCGCTACTTCGGTAAGGGGTACCGTCATTCGGGCCTCTCACCCGAGTCGCTGGGCGCAACCCCGCTGTACCGTGGCGCCGGTCGTTTCCGCAAACCGGATGAAGACTATGTGAGTATCGCAGAGCGCCGCCGCGCCGCCCGCGCCGCCGAGGATAAAGACGTGACGGGCACCCCTGAAGAAAAGAAGGAGGCGTAACCATGACCGAGGTAAAACCTAACGTCTTCGCGCGGTTCGGTAATGACCTGCACTCAGGGCAAACGCTCCTACCCGTTCATTGGCAAACGTAAACTGTGGCTGATGATAGCCGCCGCACTCATGGCGGTCTCAGTGATCCTTCCGTTGGTCGGTAACGGGTTCAACCTGGGTATCGATTTCCGTGGCGGTTCGGAATTTGTGGTGTCGAAGGCTTCTCATACGGAATCCTCCACCGGGGAGAAAATCGTCAAGGAGAACGTCCCGGACGCCTCCGACGTGCATGTTACCCATATTGCCCCCGGCACTGTTCGGGCGCAGATGAGTAAACTCAGTGACGAAGAAACCCTCAAAGTGAAGAAAGCCCTGCAGGATGCGTACGGCGTCAGCGAAAACGACGTGACCTCATCCTATGTGGGCCCCACCTGGGGTGCTGATGTGACCCGGCAGGCGCTGTGGGGTCTGGTGGCGTTCGTAATTTTCGCGCTGATTGGCATGGCGTTCTACTTCCGCACCTGGAAGATGTCTGTCGCCTCCATTGCGGGCTTGTTCTTTACCGTGGTGGTCACCGTGGGTATTTACGCAGCGTTGGGCTTCGAAATCACCCCAAGCGCGATTATCGGTTTCCTGACGATCCTGAGCTACTCGCTGTACGACTCCGTGGTGGTTTTCGATAAGATCCGCGAGAACACCGAGGACATTATGGACCGTAAGGATGCGACCTTCGCGGAGGAAACAAACCTGGCGGTTAACCAGACCCTGGTGCGTTCCATTAACACCGCGATCGTGGGTGTGCTCCCCGTCGGGTCCATCCTGTTCATTGGTGCGTTTATGCTTGGTGCAGGCACCCTGCAGGATCTTTCCCTCTCGCTCTTTGTGGGTATTCTGGTGGGCATGTTCGGCACTCTGTTCGTCTCGGCACCGCTGTACGGTATGCTGCGGCTGGGCGAGAAAAAGATCGTCGGGCAGCAGCAGAAGGTGGAGTACTTCCGCGCCCACGGCGGGGAAGAAGAGACCGACTCTGACAACGATTCACAGCAGAAACCCGTGAAACGTTCAAAGCCGAAGATTGAAGTGAATGTCGTGAATTTCGACTAGTTTCACTCACCGGCTTTGAGGGTAAGGGGCTAGCATCATCCAAGATGCTAGCCCCTTATGCGTGCCCTTTAGTGCACCGGGGTTGCCCAGCTGCTGAGGGGCCAAAAAGCGCGCGGGCGCGCACCATATAACCGGGCACGGTTTGCGACGTATCGTCAAGGTTGGGTAGCATAACAAACACACAACGGGTTTTCTCGTGTGGATGCGCGCCGCCAGGGCACAACAAGGCGCCGCGTAAGGGGCCGACGAAGCACCCCACCGCTACCAGGCCAGAAAACTCGCAGGAGGGAAAAGGTAAAAATGGTCGTAGAATCCCACAATACCCCCGAAGACAGTAGCGTGGTTCCTCAAACCGCGCCGAAAAAGAAACCGGTGCGCGGTTCGCACCGTGTTATGACCGCATCCGGGCGTGTGCCTAACCGGCTGGTTTTTGGTAGGCGCATCGCTAAAAATCTTGACCCTGGTACGTCACAGACACATTTCTCGCCCATGATCGCCCCGGTGGTGCGTGCCCTGCGCAAATACCATCCTGAGGAGGACATTCAGGTTCTTCAACGTGCCTTTGAGGTGGCCAATAGGCACCACCGCGGGCAGAAACGTAAAAGTGGCGACCCGTATATTACTCACCCGGTTGCTGTGACAGCGATCCTGGCGGAGATGGGTGCAACCGGCCCCGTGCTGGCTGCTGGGCTACTTCACGACACGGTAGAAGACACCGACTACACTATGGAAGAGCTCACCGCAGAATTTGGGGAGGAAGTCGCCTACCTGGTGGATGGGGTGACTAAGCTCGACAGGATGACCTACGGTGAGCGTGCCTCCATTGAGACCATCCGTAAACTGGTGCTGTCGATGAGTAAAGATATTCGTGTGCTCCTCATTAAACTTGCGGACCGTCTGCACAATGCACGCACTTGGCGTTTTGTGGCGGCGGCCTCGGCGGCCCGTAAAGCCGAAGAGACACTAAAAATCTATGCCCCCTTAGCACACCGACTGGGTTTGAACACGATTAAATGGGAGCTTGAAGACCTGTCATTTGCGGCGATGAGCCCCGATATTTACGCTGAGATGGTGCGCATGGTGGGGGAACGCACCCCAAAACTTGAGGCGTTTCTGGAGGACGCCCGCGCTAAAATCTCCGAGCGGCTAACCCAGATGGGTCTTGAAGCCATGGTGACTGGCCGGCCTAAACACTACTACTCGATTCATCAGAAGATGAAAACAAAGGGCCGTAGTTTTGACGAGATTAATGACATTCTTGCGGTGCGCATTATGGTGGAAGAGGAGAGCGAATGCTACACCGTGCTGGGGCATATCCTCTCGCTATGGCCATCAATGACAGGCCGGTTTAAGGACTATATTAAAAACCCCAAAAACAATAACTATCAGTCGCTGCATTTAACGGTGTACGGGCCGGGGAACCTGCCGTTAGAGGTGCAGATCCGCACCTATAAGATGCATGAAGAAGCCGAATACGGAGTTGCTGCGCACTGGCGGTATAAGGCGGCTTCACGCGGTGAGCAGGTGAGCAACGCCAAGCACGAACCCGGCACCCAGACCGCAGCAATGAACGTCGGTATTTTGCAGGCTATCGCCGAAATTTCTAACTCTAACCCCGAGTCCGATAAGTTCTACGAATCCCTCGCAGACACCCTGGACACCGACGAGATTGTGGTGCTCACACCCAACGGTGAGGCTATTGCGCTTCCCTCCGGCTCAACCCCGGTTGATTTCGCGTACGCTATCCACTCTGAGGTGGGGGACCGCACCGTCGGGGCGAAAGTAAACGGCCGTCTGGTACCGCTTCACACGATGCTGCCGACCGGGGTGACCGTGGAAATTATGACCACGAAAGATGAGGAGGCAGGACCCAGCGAAGACTGGCTGAAGTTCGTGCGTTCCTCACGGGCCCGCACAAAGATCCGCCAGCACTTTGCGAAAGAACGTCGTCTTGAGGCGCTGGACCGTGGGACGTGAGGCGCTGACGAAGAGCATGCGCAATAATGAGCTGCCGCTGCAGAAGATGATGAGCCCCGAGCTGATGACCCAGGTGGCGCAAACTCTGCATAAGAACGATGTGGCAACCATGTACCGGGCTATCGGCGAGAACGAGCTGACCACAAAGCAGGTTATTGACACCCTCATTGACCTGTATAACGGGGAGCAGCAGGACGAGCCGACTGTTGAGGTGAGCGACTTTGACGAAACCCTGCTGAAGCAGACCCGCAGCGCGGTGAGCGACAACGGTGTGCTGGTGCCGGGGGCTGAGGGTGTGCTCACGAAGATCGCCCGCTGCTGTAGCCCGGTCCCGCCCGACGACATTATCGGCATGGTCACCCGGCTCAACGGTATTTCGGTGCACCGGCGTGACTGCCCGAATATACTGAACCTGGATGAGGAGCAGCAGCCGCGTTTAACGGAGGTTCAGTGGGCACCCACCCCCAGCAGCACCTACCGGGTGCAGATTCAGGTGGAGGGACTTGACCGTAAGGGCCTGCTCAATGACCTCATCCGTGCGATCTCAGACTCGGGCGTGAGTATTGTGGATGCGCGCGTGCACACGTCCGAAGACCACATAGCGGTGGACAGGTTCACGGTTGAACTGGGGGACAGGTACATGCTGGAGCATGTGGTGAACGTAGTACTGAACGTTGACGGCGTGTATAAGGCGTACCGTCTGACGGGCTCTAAACCGGCGCACGCATAAGAGGGTGCCTTTTTTATACACGAACGGGGCGGCTCACACACTCCTGCGGTAGTGTGGTGAGCCGCCCCGATACGGTTTGCGCTCTTAGGCGTTAGCCTTCAAACCCTTCCAGGGTGGCTGCCCAGGCGCGGCGGGCATCCAGTGCCTCCTGCGCCTTAGCGATCTTTTTTTCTCGTCACCCGATGCCTGGGCCTGAGCCAGCTCGGTTTCCAGCTTGGTGAGGGAATCCTGAATCTGCGCAAGCAACGAGTTTGCCCGTGCGGTTTTCGCGGGGTCGTTCTTCTTCCACTTCGCAGCCTCGGCACCGTGAATCTCGTCCTGGATCTTACGCAGCTCAGAGTCGATGCGGCGCATATCGGCACGCGGCACGCGGCCTGCTGCATCCCAGCGGTCAAGGATCTTATCGAACGCGGCTTTAGCGGCGGCAATATCGGTTACCGGAAGAAGCCCGCGGGCTTCAACCAGTAGCGCCTCTTTCACCTTCAGGTTGTCGGCATAGGCCGCATCCTGCTCAGCTTCGGCAGCGTTACGGGCATCAAAGAAGACATCCTGTGCAGCACGGAAACGGGCCCACAGTTTATCGTCCTCCCGGCGGGAGCCGCGCGGAACTTTCTTCCACTCGCGCATAAGATCGCCGTAGGCGCGGGAGGTCTCAGACCAGTTGGTGGAGCTTGAGAGCTCTTCCGCACGGGAAATCAGCTCTTCCTTGGCGCGCTTAATGCGGGCGTTGCGCTCATCCAGCTGGGAAAAGTGCGCGCGGCGGTTACGGTCGAAGGTGGTGCGGGCGGTACGGAAACGCTTCCACAGCTCGTCCTCCACCGACTTGGGCAGGTGGATTTCCCGCTGGGCCTGCTTCCACGCATCAAACAGTTCGTTCATGCGCGCGTGCGAGTTCTTCCAGTGAATCTTCTCGGGATCCTGCTCCACAATCGACTCGGCTTCAGCCACGATCTCTTCGCGGGCAGCCAAGGCGCGCTCACGGTTGGCGGCACGGTTCTGCTTCTGCTGCTCAGCCAGCTCACCGATGCGTTCGGTCAGGGCTGTTAGTCGCTGCTGCATACCGGCGTAGTCACCCACCATGTTCCGCTCGGCAATCTGGGCACCGATTGATTCGATACCCTTCTGAACATCGGCGGCGGGAGCGTTGTTTTCGATGCGAGACTCCAGCAGGGTCACCTGCGCCTCAACGTTCTCGAACTTGCGGGCAAAGTAGGCTAGCGCCTCCTCTTCTGAGGCGTCAGGCAGCTGGCCTACCGCGTACTCTTCGCCTTCAACAATGACGAATACGTGGCCGTCTTCAGAGACGCGCCCAAACTTGCGGGCCTTTTCGAGGTTCACAGCAATGTCGTCGGATTTAATGGTCACCGCTATAACTCTTTCACTAGGGGCGTCGTACCGTGTTAGGGTGCTACGCCGAGGTTCATGGTGCGCGCGTACGGGGCGGCTTTGAGGGTGCGCACCGTGTCATCAGGATGCGCGCGCATCTATACAGCATAACGGGTGCCGGGTGTTTAAACACACCGTTACACGCCAACCCGGACGCGGGTCACAGGGTGAGATGCGTGACGCCGCGAAGCACACGTGGCGAGCTGGTGGTTCAGGTCTGCAGAAGGCGGCGTCGGGTTCGCTAGGAGCGCATCCTTGTTACTATTAAGAAGATTGTGCCCCGCAAACACTTTGCTCATGTAGCACAACCGATTATTGCAACCTCAAGGAGAAGAAACACTATGGCTCGCAAGGCATCGCTGTCTGGTTTTCCGGAGTATTTACCGGCTGAACGACTTGTTGAGAACCACGTTCTTGATACTCTGCGTAAGACCTTCGAGCTTCATGGTTTTTCTTCAATTGAGACCCGCTCGGTTGAGACTATTGAGCAGCTGCTTCGCAAGGGTGAGATCGATAAGGAAGTGTACGCGATCTCTCGTCTGCAGGATGATAACGGCGCTAAAGCTAAAGAAAAGCTTGCTCTGCACTTCGATCTGACGGTGCCTTTCGCGCGGTACGTGGTTGAGAACGCTGGGTACCTGAATTTCCCGTTCTCTCGCTACCAGATTCAGAAAGTGTGGCGCGGCGAACGCCCACAGGAGGGGCGTGCACGCGAGTTTACCCAGGCTGATATTGATGTTGTGGGTGATGGCGAACTGCCTTTCCGTTATGACGTGACCCTCGCTCTCGTTGTTGTGGATGCGCTCTCAAAACTCCCTATTCCCGATTTCAAACTTCGGGTGAACAACCGTAAACTTGCGGAGGGTTTTTATCTTGGGCTGGGGCTCACCGATACAGCCGCGGTGCTGCGTTCCATTGACAAACTTGAAAAAATTGGCGCGGATGCGGTGGCGCAGGAACTTCAGCGTGAAGCTGGTGCCTCTGAAGAGCAGGCTCAGGCAGCCCTAGAGCTTGCTCAGATTCGTACCGAGGATTCATCTTTTGTGGCCCAGGTCCGTGAACTCGCTGAACGCTACGAGGCTGAGCATGAGCTTCTTGATCAGGGTGTTGCCGAGCTTGCCGAAGTTATTGATGAGGCTGCCCGCCGCGCCCCCGGGAAAGTTCTTGCTGATCTCTCTATTGCGCGCGGGCTGGATTATTACACCGGTACTGTCTACGAGACTGTGCTCGTGGGGCATGAATCGTTGGGGTCAATTTGCTCGGGCGGTCGGTACGAGTCACTAGCCTCGAACGGGAAGAAAACCTATCCCGGAGTTGGGCTGTCGATTGGGGTGACCCGTCTGGTGGCGCGCATCCTCTCGCAGGGGTTTGCGCAGGCTACCCGTAAGGTTCCCTCAGCGGTATTTATCGCCCTCACTAATGATGAAGGCTGGTCTGCCGCTAACGATGTTGCCGATGCGCTTCGGGCGCGCGGTATCGCCTGTGAAGTTTCGGCGAACGCAGCCAAATTCGGTAAGCAGATCAAATACGCTGAAAAACGCGGTATTCCCTTCGTATGGTTTATTTCAACGGGGGATAACGGCGAACTGGCGCACGAGGTGAAGGATATCCGTTCGGGGGGAACAAGTCGTTGCGGACCCCGCGAGCTGGATGCCGCCAGAAGAAGACCTGAACGTGCGTGTAGTGCCTGCCGAGAGTATCGGCTCATAAAATATTGCGGGTGTCGCCACACTATAGTGCGTGGCGGCATTACAATGGGACAATGCGCACGCAGTGTGCGTATCTTAGAAAATCAAGCGCATGCACCCGGCTACTGTCTATAGTCGTGAGGTGCCTGCAATGAAAGGAATGCAGTGCTTCGCACCCATACCAATGGCGAGCTCACCGCCGCCAACATCGGAGAAACCGTAACCCTCACCGGCTGGGTAGCTCGTCGTCGTGACCACGGCGGCGTAGCTTTCGTCGATTTGCGTGATCGCGCGGGCGTTACCCAGTGTGTGTTCCATAATGAAGACGATTTTGAACACCTGCGCAATGAGTACGTTCTGCGTGTAACCGGTCAGGTGACCAAGCGCCCCGAGGGAAATGAAAACCCGAATCTTGCAACCGGCGAAATTGAGGTTGAAGTTTCTGCGGTCGAGGTTCTCAATACTGCGGCACCGCTTCCATTCCAGATTGACGAGCATGTTGAGGTTGGTGAAGAGGCGCGTCTGCGTTACCGTTATCTCGATCTTCGCCGCCCCGAACCCGCTCGCATCATGCGCCTGCGTTCCGATGCTAACCGCGCGGCACGCAACCTGCTTGCTGATGACGGCTACCTTGAGGTTGAAACCCCCACTCTTACCCGTTCAACACCCGAAGGTGCCCGTGACTTCCTGGTTCCTGCACGTCTAGCACCCGGTTCTTGGTATGCGCTGCCGCAGTCACCCCAGCTGTTTAAACAGCTCCTGCAGGTGGGCGGCATTGAGAAGTACTACCAGATTGCTCGATGCTACCGCGATGAGGACTTCCGTGCGGACCGTCAGCCTGAGTTCACTCAGCTCGATATTGAGGCATCCTTCGTAGACCAGGACGACATTATTGACCTGGGCGAACGCATTGTCGAGGCCGTCTGGAACCTGATTGATGTGCAGGTTCCCCGTCCTATTCGCCGTATGACCTATGCCGAAGCGATGGAGAAATACGGTACCGACAAGCCAGATCTGCGTTTTGGTCTTGAGCTGACCGAACTTACCGATTACTTTGCCAACACCACGTTCCGTGTGTTTAAGGCTCCCTACGTGGGTGCCGTGGTGATGCCCGGCGGTGCTTCTCAGCCGCGCCGCACCCTGGATGCATGGCAGGAATGGGCAAAGCAGCGCGGTGCGAAGGGCCTGGCCTATGTCCTCGTGCAGGAAGACGGCGAACTGACCGGCCCTGTTGCGAAGAACATCACCGATGAAGAACGCGCGGGTCTTGCCGCAGCAACCGGGGCCAACCCGGGGGACTGCATCTTCTTCGCCGCCGGTGAAGCTAAACAGGCGCGTGCTCTGCTGGGCGCTGCCCGTGTTGAGATCGGTCACCGCACCGGCCTTATCAAGGACGGCGAGTGGTCTTTCGTGTGGGTTGTGGATGCGCCTCTCTTTGAGTCTGCCGCAGAGGCTACCGAGTCGGGAGATGTCGCGCTGGGGCACTCCGCGTGGACTGCCGTGCACCACGCCTTCACGGCGCCAAAACCCGAGTTCTTGGATACCTTCGACAAGGACCCCGGTTCGGCGCTGGCATACGCCTACGATATTGTCTGCAATGGTAACGAGATCGGTGGCGGTTCTATCCGTATCCACCGCCGTGACGTGCAGGAACGTGTTTTTGCGGTCATGGGAATTGGTGAGGAAGAGGCACAGGAGAAGTTCGGCTTCCTGCTGGACGCCTTCAAGTACGGTGCGCCCCCGATGGGCGGTATCGCATTCGGGTGGGATCGCATTATCTCGCTTCTTGCGGGGGTTGATTCGATTCGCGAGGTTATTGCCTTCCCGAAGACCGGTAATGGCTATGACCCGCTGACTGCCGCACCTGCGCCGATCACGCCGCAGCAGCGTAAGGAAGCAGGCGTTGATTTCAAGCCGAAGAAGAAGGACGAAGACGAGAAGTAATTCTTGTCTGAAATCCCCGCGCGTGAGCGCTGAGAGGAGAGCGGGCTGCAGCTACACACGGGTGTATGCGCAGCCCGCTTTCGTCGTTTCGGTGCGTATTCGTGTATGGGTTAGTTATTCTGGGAAAAGTCCCCGCACGAAAGGCAGGAGCTATGCGCATCCTCATCGCTGGCACAAGCGGCAGCGGTAAAACCACATTTGCCCAAAGACTCGGCGCGATTTTAGGCGTACCGCATACCGAAATGGATTCTTTGCACTGGGGCGAGAACTGGACGCCCCGCCCCAGTTTTGAAGCAGATGTGGATGAACTCACGGCGCAGGATTCGTGGATTACAGAATGGCAGTATTCGCAGGTACGTGAGCGTCTGATGGAGCGTGCTGATACCGTCATTTACTTGCATTATCCGAGATGGTTTGTTGAGCAGCGGGTTATTCGAAGAACCCTGCACCGGGCAGTGACTCGTGAAAAACTCTGGGCGGGAAATACTGAGCCGCACTTGTGGAGTGTTTTTACCGACCCTGAAAATATGATTCGCTATAGCTGGATTAGTTACCCTAAATATGAGCCTCTGATAGCCGAAGCACGCAGGAATCACCCTGACAAACGATATATCGAATTCCGGGCACCCCGTGAGGCAGAGAAATTCCTGCAGGCGGTACGGCTTCGCGGAAATATCTGAATATTTTAGAAATACCGAAAGGCAGAGCAACCCATGCGAGTTATTTTGCAGCGTGTAAGCCGCGCATCCGTGCGTGTAGAGAATAAAATCGTTGGGGCGATTGAAGAAACCGGGTATCTTGCACTCGTTGGTATTACCCATGAGGACGGCGAGACCCAGCTGGCTAAAATGGCGGATAAGACCGCTAACCTGCGCCTTTTTGAGGGCGAAAAATCCGCGCTTGAGATTAATGCGCCCATTCTCGCCGTTAGTCAATTCACGCTCTACGGAGATGCGAAAAAAGGCAGGCGCCCGTCGTGGTCGAAAGCGGCTCCGGGCGCTGTCAGCGAGCCGCTTTTTGAGGCTTTTGTCCAGAAGCTCCGTGATACAGGGCTCCGTGTTGAAACAGGAGTTTTCGGTGCCGATATGCAGGTTGAACTCGTTAATGACGGGCCGGTAACCCTCATTCTCGATAGCGAAACCCTCTAAGATACTTGACATAATGTAATACAATGTATTACATGTCTACACAGATACAATCTAAAACAAAAACAGCAGTAATGCGACTCAGCCCCGAGCTCAAAGAACGTTATGAGGCGTTGGCGCGCCATACTGATCGTCCAGCTTCGTACTACATGCGGCTTGCGATGGAAGAAAAAATTGCAGAGTACGAGCACATATACCTGATGAAACAAGAGGTCGAAGATTACCGCGCGGGCAAAGGTAGCGGCCGTATCGTTTGACGATCTAATGGGGCAGCTACTTGACGACTAATCAGAACTGGGACGTGCAAGTTCTACCTACCGCCGCGAAGACGATGAAAAAACTAGACCCACAAGTTCTTCGCCGTATTCGTAAAGATATTAACCAATTACGAACAATGGAAGAACCATGGAAGGCATGCAAGGCACTTTCCGGACCTCTCGCTGGGTACTGGCGACGTCGGGTAGGGGATTATCGGTTGATTATGTACTTTGAACGAAATCAGTTGGTGATTGTACTTACCGATGTGGGGCACAGGTCTTCTATTTATTCATAGAAATGGGGCAAACTTTGGTGCTGAGGCAGGCACATCGGATAACCGGTAGAGTTGAAGCATGGCAGATTCGCTTTTTGACCTTGGCCTTCCCGATGACGAGGACCGCGTCAAGTTTATAGCACCCATCCCCGCCAGCGCGCGCTCCAGCGCCCCGCTGGCGGTGCGGATGCGTCCGCAGAATGTGAATGAGGTGCTTGGGCAGGCGCATCTGCTGAACTCGGGGTCGCCTCTGCGGGTACTCGCCGGAGCAGATCATGCCGGGCCAGCCGGGCCCGCATCCGTTATTCTGTACGGACCTCCCGGCACCGGGAAAACCACACTAGCTCATGTGATTGCCCGTGCGCCGGGGCGTAAATTCGTCGAACTTTCCGCTATTACCGCCGGAGTTAAAGACGTTCGCGCTGTTATGGACCAGGCGCTGTTAGACCGTGACATGTACGGCACCACAACAGTGCTTTTCCTTGACGAGATCCACCGGTTTACGAAGGCCCAGCAAGATGCGCTGCTGCCTGGAGTTGAAAACCGCTGGGTTATTCTTGTGGCGGCGACGACGGAAAACCCCTCGTTTAGCGTGATTTCGCCTCTTCTGTCACGTTCGCTTTTGCTTCGAGTGCATTCTTTGGAGCCAGCCGACATTGAGTCTTTAATTAACCGAGCGCTCGAAGACCCCCGCGGGTTCAACGGTGCCGCTGTGATTGATGAAGATGCCCGTGCCCACCTTGCCGCAGTATCCGGCGGCGATGCACGCCGCTCGCTAACGTCTTTAGAGGCTGCGGCCGCCATAGCCTTCAGCGAGAATGAGCAGGCCGAATCCCCGGACGAGAACGCGGAAGCTGGGGGAGAGGTAAACCCTAGCGAACCCGTGCGCATTACTCTGGCACATGCCCAGGAAGCCGTTGACCGTGCTGCCGTTCGCTACGATAAAGACGGCGATCAGCACTACGACGTGATTAGCGCCTTCATTAAATCTATACGCGGTTCCGATGCTGATGCCGCCGTCCACTACCTGGCGCGCATGCTCGAAGGCGGCGAAGACCCGCGTTTTGTGGCGCGGCGCATTATGATTGCGGCAAGTGAAGATATTGGCCTTGCCGATCCGCAGGCGCTTCAGGTAGCGACCGCCGCCGCCCAGTCGGTGGCGCTGGTTGGTATGCCAGAGGCGCGTATTATTCTGTCGCAGGCGGTGATCTACTGTGCTTTAGCGCCCAAATCGAATGCGGCATATGTGGCTATTAATAAGGCAATAGCGGATGTACGATCTGGGCTTTCGGGGCAGGTTCCGGTTCATCTGAGGGACGCCCACTATGCGGCCGCAGCCGACTTGGGACACGGTGACGGATATATTTATGCGCACGATGAGCCGGGGCATGTGGCGGCTCAGCAGTATTTGCCGGATACTTTGCGGGGCAAGGTCTACTATGAGCCCACGCCGCACGGGTTTGAGCGAACTCTGAGTGAACGGCGTGAACGTATCCGTGAAATCCTTGACCGGGCGAACGGTGCAGGCGCATAAGATACGCCTATAATAAATGCATGAAACTGTCGCTGCCGCTACCTCCTGTTGCCGCCAATAACTCTGGTAGGCCAGCATATGGGATGAATATCAAAATACTTATGCTGGGCGGAGAGCCTACTGTCTGGCTCACCGGCCAGCACTCTACTTTAGGGCCAAACCAGAGATACTCCCGGAAGCTGGATTTCTCATAACGGTAAGCGACGGAACATATGAGGCGACCGTGGATCTTCTGCACCAGGAATATGTGGGGTGGCATATTACTAGCAGCCCTCTAAGGTATACGGCCACCGGTCAGGTATCCACATTAAAGGTGGTTTTTGGCCCGCACACTCATGTTTTTACCCCGTACTCGTTACTTCACCCCACGGTCCCCGACGGGTGGACTGTCTGGGGTGAGACGGTCGATCAGGAGCTACTCGCCCACAGGATACTCCATGTGGATGTGACAGATAATATGGTTGGGGTTTTCCGCAGCTTGCCGACCGTTATAGAGATATTCAGCGTTCCCTTAGAAGAAATAGCACTATTCGTGTTCGATACTGGTCAGGATGATGGTTCTGCCTCGCTAACCCCAGAAGAGGTAACAGCTGAACTTCTTCACCCGAGCCCATGTACGGCCGCCGCATTAAACGGCTGCACATTTACGGTGTAGCTTTTGCCGTTGAGATCCGGAACCGCACGCTAGATTAAACATGGTAATACCGGTACACTTGATGGGTCTGGCAATTTCTGTGACCGCATCCACCTGCAGCTGTATTAGGTGCAGGCGTGCGCCAGAAATGTAGCGCCGGGGTACTCTGCCCCGAGCTCTCCGCCCCACCACCTGGTGCGGGTAAACCGAGGAGGCCAGAACCAAACGATTAAAGGGGCCAGCTCTTAAAACAGTTGCGCCCCGCACTATGAAAGGTAGATTGTGGCTAAACACAACCGCACCCGCCGTACCGTGCGTCAGTCCCGTGCTTTGGGCATCGCGCTGACCCCGAAGGCAGAAAAGTACCTTGAGCGCCGTCCTTACGGCCCCGGCCAGCACGGCCGCGCCCGCAAGAAGGCTGACTCCAACTACGCAACCCAGCTGAAGGAAAAGCAGCGTCTGCGCGCTCAGTACAACATCCGCGAGGCACAGATGCGCCGCGCATACCTTGAGGCAAAGCGTGTTGAGGGTCAGACCGGTAAGAACCTGGTTGAGCACCTCGAAACCCGTCTCGATGCCCTGGTTCTGCGTTCGGGCTTTGCTCGCACCATTGCGCAGGCTCGTCAGATGGTTGTACACCGCCACATTATGGTTGATGGTGTTCGCGTGGATCGCCCGTCGTTCCGCGTTAAGCCCGGCCAGCTGATCCACGTTCACCCCAAGTCCGAGAAGACCACCCCCTTCCAGGTGGCTGCTGCGGGCGAGAACCAGGCTGTTCTGCCCGAGGTTCCGGCATACCTGAACGTCGAAATTGAGAAGCTGCACGCGAAACTTGAACGCGCCCCCAAGCGCGAGGAGATTCCCGTGGTCTGCGACGAGCAGCTGGTCGTTGAGTACTACTCACGCCTGGCATAATCTCGATATTTCGAGAGTCGGCCCGCGCCGTGGTTTATACCACGGGCGGGTCGTCCCGTTTTAAGCGAACCGGGCAATAAATTTTAGGGCGCGACTTTTAGGTATCGATCCAGATAGAGCGCGTTAAGGCCGCCTTGGGCAGCCCGAAAAATCTACATGTGCACAGGGCGCAGGCGGACGAGGCGCCTAATTTCATTTAGAATAGGGAAGTGGCCGCACGTTCGGTTCCTTTACTGCGCACCTGCGGCCGCCTTGACCGCTAAGGGAGTACCCAACCAAGAAGAAACGAGGTATCTATGACCGGTGGAGACATCGCGGGTCTCATCGCCGCAGGGGTTTTCGCAATCCTGGTGGCCCTGTTAGCCGTACCAATTCTTCGTCTCACCAAGGTTTTCGATGAGCTCATTGTTACCATCCGCTCCCTCAACCAGAGCACCAATCCGCTCATTGAAGAAGTCACCAAAACGGTGGTAAGCACCAACGAGCAGCTGGAAAAGATGGACGACATCACCTCAAACGTTTCAGACGCTTCAGCGAACGTTTCGGCACTGTCTTCTCTGGTGACCTCAACTGTGGGTCAGCCGCTCATTAAAGTTGCCTCGTTCTCGTACGGTGTGCGTCAAGCATTCCGCGGCGGCTCAACCAACGCCCAGAACCCGAAAACCCCCGGCCCCGAGAAACCTCAACAGGGTGGTGAAAACTAGTGGGTATTTTACGCTCAGCTCTACTTCTAGGTGCCGGCGCAGCTGTCGGCTACCTCGCCTCCAGGCGTGCCGCCTACGTCAAGCAAACCCGTCCAGCGCCTCCCTCATTAAATACCAGTCCGGTGCGCTGGAGTTAAACCCGGAGTCTCAGATGGGAAAGTTTTTTGATTCATCCCTGGGTAAGCCGCTGCAGCCTTACGCCCTGCGGGCGGTTGAGTTCGCCGCACGGGTACGCCAAGGCATGCAGGAGAAAGAAGCCGAACTGCACGCCAAAGTTGAGCGGCAAAAACAGGACGCCCGCCCCGGCTCTCTCGATCTGTGGGACCGGGATATGAGCCCGAATGAGGCGTCCGAGCTGCGTCGAGCCGTTGCCGAGCGTGAGCTCATTGAGGTTGAAAGCGAAATAGCCCACCTTGAGGAAGCGCGTCAAGCTCGCCTGCGCCGTGACCGGGAACTTGGTGAAGATTTCTTCAACTAAAAGCGTAATACTATTTCATGTCGTATGATGTAGTTAACGCGCTAACCAAAGATTTATTGTATACAAGACCTACTAAACACACGTATTCACTTCAGAGGAAAAAATGCTCTCACAGGAAATTTCAAAGCGCTGGGTTGATTTTTTTGCTAAACGCGGGCACACCGTGGTCCCCTCAACATCGCTTATCTCAAATGAACCCGGCGCTATGTTCACAATTGCGGGCATGGTTCCGTTTATCCCGTATTTTTTGGGACGTGAAACACCGCCGTTTAGCCGCGCAACCAGCGTCCAGAAGTGCATCCGAACCCTTGATATTGATGAGGTAGGCAAAACCGCCCGACACGGCACATTCTTCCAGATGGCCGGAAACTTCTCATTCGGCGACTACTTCAAAGAGCAGGCAATACCGTTCGCCTATGAACTACTCACCACCAGCCAGGACGAAGGCGGCTACGGCCTAGACCCTGAGCGGCTGTGGGTGACCATTTACGAAGGCGACGATCAGGCGTTTGACGTGTGGACCAAGATCGTTGGCTTCCCCGAAGAGCGTATCCAACGCATGGGGATGAAAGAGAACTACTGGTCAACCGGCCAGCCCGGGCCAGCGGGTCCGGACTCCGAGATTTTCTATGACCGCGGCCCGGCCTACGGTAAGGAAGGCGGCCCGGCTGTTGACGACGACCGCTACATTGAGATCTGGAACCTGGTGTTCATGCAGTACCAGCGTGGCGAAGGCACCGGCAAGGACGACTTCGAGATCCTGGGTGAACTCCCTCAGAAAAATATTGATACAGGCCTGGGCGTTGAGCGTCTTGCGATGCTGCTGCAGGGGGTCGAGAACTTCTATGAGACCGACCAGGTACGCCCGGTACTTGATGCGGCATCGAAACTATCCGGTAAAAAATATCATGGGTCTGAATCACCCCAGGATGAAGGGTATGTTGACGATGTGCGGATGCGTGTGGTCGCTGACCACATCCGCTCTTCACTCATGCTCATCGCCGACGGGGTGACTCCTTCAAACGAAGGGCGCGGCTATATTCTGCGTCGGCTCATGCGCCGTGCAATCCGTGCGATGCGCCTACTGGGTGTATCTGAACCGTGCCTGCCGGTTCTGTTCCCTGCCTCCCGCGACGCAATGGCCGGTGCATTCCCGTACGTTGCAGATGATTTTGAGCGTATTTCACGCATTGCCTACGCCGAAGAGAAAGCGTTCCTGCACACCATTGAAACAGGGACCGAGCGGCTGGAAGAAGCAGTGGCCAGCGCCAAGAAGAACGGCTCTAACTCCGTCTCCGGGGCTGAGGCGTTCACGCTCCACGATACCTACGGCTTCCCCATCGACCTCACCCTTGAAATGGCTGCTGAGGCCGGGGTGAAGGTGGACGAGAAGGCGTTCCGTGAGCTCATGGCCCAGCAGCGGGAGCGCGCCCAGGCCGACGCTAAGGCCAAGAAAGGCGCATTCGCTGACCTGTCTGAACTGCGCAGGCTGCTGGATGAGCGCGGCTCCATCTTCACTGGTTACACTGAGCTGCGCACCGAGACGCAGCTGCGCGCAATCCTGGTGGACGGCGTTTCCGTGCCCGTAGCCAAGGCCGGGGATAAAGTTGAGGTTGTTCTTGACGAGACTCCGTTCTACGCTGAAGCTGGCGGGCAGGCCGCCGACACCGGAACCATTACCGGTGACGGTTTCGTCATTGATGTTCAGGACGTGCAGCAGCCGGTGAAGGGGCTGAGCGTACACCGGGCGGTAATTCGTGAGGGTGAGGCCCACCCCGGTGTCCCGGTGGTGGCTCAGGTGGATGTGCAGCGCCGTAAGGACGGCGAGAAAGCACACTCCGGCACCCACATTATTCATGCCGCACTGCACCAGGTGCTGGGTAAAGAAGCCACTCAGCGAGGGTCGTTCAATAAGGAAGGCTACCTGCGTTTTGACTTCGCCTGGGGTGAGGGGCTGAGCGAATCCGCCAAGCGTGAGGTTGAGGAAGTATCGAACCGTGCGATCCGCGATAACTTTGAGGTGATCACCCGTGAAATGCCTCTGGCTGAGGCCAAGGCTATGGGGGCGATGAGCCTTTTCGGTGAAATACGGCGATACTGTGCGCGTGGTCGAGATCGGCGGCGAGTTCTCCCGCGAGCTCTGCGGCGGCACCCATGTGGGCTCTTCCGCAGAGGTTGGTTCGCTGTCCCTGCTCACCGAGCAGTCCGTCGGTTCGGGGAACCGTCGTGTTGAGGCGCTTGTCGGGTTGGACTCCTTTAACCATTTGGCTGCTGAACGCACCCTCGTGAACCAGCTGACCAGCCTGCTTAAGGTGCAGTCCTCCGCTGAGCTGCCCGAAAAAATTAATCAGACCCTCACCAAGCTGAAGTCCGCCGAAAAGGAGCTTGAGAAGCTGCGGCGCGAAAAGCTTCAGGCTGAGGCTGCGAAGCTTATTGAGACCGCTCAGACTATCGGTCAGGTGCGTGTGCTTGCGCATCACGCCGGGGAGCTGGATGCTAACGGGGTGCGTTCACTGGCGCTGGATCTGCGTTCCCGCTTCGGTTCTGAGCCCGCCGTGGTTGCGGTGACCGGTGTTGCGAATAACCGCCCGGTAGTTATTGTTGCCACCAATGAGGGTGCCCGTGAGGCCGGGGTGAAAGCTGGTGCGCTGGTGCGTGTTGCTGCCGGTGTTCTTGGCGGCGGCGGCGGCGGTAAAGACGATATTGCCCAGGGCGGTGGTCAGGATGCTACGAAGGTAAACGAGGCGTTGGACACGATCCGCACCACGATTGCGCAGGCATAGATTCAGATGAGCGGTTTTCAGCCAGGAGTGCGGATGGGTGTCGATGTGGGCAATGCCCGTGTCGGCACCGCCCTGAGCGACCCGGATGGTATTCTTGCCACCCCGCTCAAGACGCTCCGCCGAGATCATAAAAAGAATTCTGATCGTCGCGTATTGCGTAAACTCGCGGAGGTTAATGATGTAGTTGAGATTTTTGTTGGGCTGCCCAAAACCATGCGCGGTGGCGAGTCCGCATCAACTGTTATGGCGAAAGAATATGCAGAAAATTTGCGGTCTGAACTTGATGCAGAGGGCAAGGAGCATATACATATATGGCTGGTTGATGAGAGGCTAACCACGGTGAGCGCGCAGCGCTCGTTGCATGAGGCAGGCGTTTCGTCCCGTGATTTCAAGGCTATAGTGGATCAGGCTGCTGCGGTCAACATTTTGCAGTATTGCTTAGACACTCTGAAGTCAGGGTATGCTATAGCCGGGTATAAACTGAGCAGTCCAGCCTACGAAGAAGCCCACTCTGAGGAATGCCCCTTAGACGGCAAGCCCGTCAACGAAACGGAGACCCTTCAGTGACCGAAGATTCGAAAAAGCGGGTAAACCGCACACCTAAGAATAAACAGCCCCGCAAAACGGGCTAAGAGATCTGCTGTCCCCAAGCTACGAGGAGGCACGCGCCGGTATTCGGGGCATCACCTTGGAGCAGGAAGTGGTGAGCGTTGAGGAGCTGAAGGCTCGTAAGCGCCGCCGCACCGCCATCATGGGGGTCGCAACGATCATTTTCTTGGTGACGGTAATTGTTCTGTCGTCGCTGCTTATCGCCCGTTTGGATCCGTTTAAAAAACGTGACTTCGCCGGTGACGGAAACGGCACCGCTGTCACGTTCGTTATTGAACAGGGCGAAACCCCGCAGCAGATTGCCGAGTCTCTTCAGCAGCAGGGCATTATTGCTGACGCTGATAAGTTTGTGGAAGTGTACCAGTCCGAAAGCAAGGGTAAGTTCCTGGTGCCGGGCCGGTACGACCTGCAGAAAGAGATGAGCAGTTCGGCTGTTGTGTCCACGCTGATTGGCGCCACCAGCAATGTTATCTACTTTGCTGTGCCGCAGGGTAAGCGTGTGGGGGAGACCCTGGACATTATTGCTAAGCAGGGTGAGCTGAATCGTAGTGAGCTTGAAGAAGCTGTTAAGAACTACGAGCAGTACGGCGTGCCCAGTAATTTCCCCTCGATTGAAGGCTGGCTGCACCCGGGTGAGTACCGTTTCCCGAAGGGGAACGGACACTAAGAAGATGATTCAGGCCATGGTCGATAAGACTAAGGAAGACTTGAAGTCTGTGGGTGTCACCACCGATAAGCGTGCCTTTGAGGTTCTGACGAAGGCTTCCATCGTGGAGCTGGAGGCTCAGCCGAAGGACTACAACGCGGTTGCTGGTATTATCGAGAACCGTCTGAGCCACACGGATGGGGAGACGAGCGGGCTGATCCAGTCGGATGCGACGGTCACCTACGGGCTGGGTATCCGCTCATACCACCTGACGGAGGAGCAGAAGGCCGATAAGGGCAATAAGTACAACACGTACGCGCATCAGGGTCTTCCTGCCGGCCCGATTGATTCGCCGACTTTGGCGTCTATTCGGGCAACCGCAAGCCCCGAGAAGAACCCGTACTACTACTGGGTGACGGTGGACCTTGACTCGGGTGAGACGAAGTACTCGAAGACCTATGAGGAACACCAGCGGTACGTTGAAGAGTACAACCAGTGGTGCTCGAACCATAAGGGCCGCTGTAGCTAGGTTCTGAAGGCCTCGCGTTTGGGCCTGCGGCGGGTGCTGTTTCCACTGTGGTGGAGGCGGCACCCGCTTTTTGCTGCCCTGTGGTTGTTGTGTCCCAGCTATAGAAACGGGCTTATCTTCCACTAAAATGGAGGTGCACCCCGCGCAGATCAGGGGTGTTCAGGCGGGAGAACGTGGAGAGGCGCAGTTTACGTGAAACAAGAACCGTACCGGGAAGCCCCTTACGCGCGTCGAGCCTACGTGTTGGGGCACCCTATTGGGCATTCTCTCTCACCCGCCCTGCACCGTGCGGCTTACCGCTATGTGGGCGATGATGACCTTGAATATCAGCGCCGGGACACCGTCCGTGAGGATCTTCCCGGGATTTTTACTGAGGTCAATCACCCCGCTGGCACGCCCGAGGCTCCTTACATTGCTGGGTTGTCGGTGACAATGCCGCTCAAAACTGCCGTGATTGAGTACTGTGACGAGCTGACGGAGTTGGCGCGTATCACCGGGGCGGTGAATACGGTGTACGTCAACGGGTTGAAAGTTATTGGGCATAACACTGACGTGGCTGGTATTGTGAACGCTCTGCTTCAGGCTGGGCTTGACCCCGCTCCACAACGTGAGCGGCCCGCGGTTGTGGGTGGGGGAGCGACGGCCATTTCGGCGCTGACAGCCCTGCACCGGCTGGGGTACGGTGGTGTGGATCTGTATGCGCGTTCTTTGCATAAACTCGCCGATGTGCACACGGTGGCCGACCGCTTGGGGGTTCAGGTGGCCCCTCAGCCTTTGGCGCAGTTCCCGGCTGCAGCATCGGCTTATAACCCCGTCATCTCGACTTTACCCGCACACGCGGCAGATGCGTGGGCGCAGGATATGGGAGAACTTACTGCGGGTTCCCTCCTGCTTGATGTTGCCTACGACCCGTGGCCTTCACTGCTTGCCAGCGAGTGGGAAAAACGCGGTGGTACGGTGGTTTCCGGTTTGGAGATGCTTCTCTACCAGGCTGTGGAGCAGGTTCTTATTTTCACGCGGCGCACCCAAACGATACGGAGAAACTTGGGATGCTGAACGCCATGTGCGCCGCCGTGGGGCTTGCCCCGCGTGAACATCTGCCGCAGACATTCGTCTAATACCCGTTCGACTTTATACACTTAAAGCACTAATAGTTATGCCGCGCACCTCAACACACCGGTGCGGGTGATTGAAAAGAGGTAAACCTTATGGCTCTGCGCTGGCTCACCGCCGGAGAATCTCATGGTGAGGCGCTCGTCGGCATTATTGAGGGCGTTCCTGCCGGTGTTGAACTGACGAGCGAGATGGTGCGTGACGCGTTAGCTCGCCGTCGCCTTGGTTACGGGCGTGGTGCCCGCATGAAATTTGAGGAAGATAAGGTGCGTATCCTCGGTGGGGTGCGCCACGGGGTGACGCAGGGCGGCCCGATCGCCCTCGAAATCGCCAACACCGAGTGGCCTAAGTGGGTTGATGTGATGAGCTCAGACCCGGTGGATCCGGCCCTCATCGAGGGGGCGGGCACGTAACGCAGCGCTCACCCGCCCCCGCCCTGGGCACGCAGATTTTACGGGCATGCAGAAATACAACTTTGCTGAGGCCCGCCCGGTGCTTGAGCGCGCCTCAGCACGGGAGACCGCAGCCCGCGTGGCGTTGGGGGTTGTTGCGGCGCAGGTGCTTAAAGCGTTGGGGGTTGAGCTGGTCTCGCATACTGTCGCTGTTGGCGGCGTGCACGCCCCCGACGGGGCGCCTGTTCCCACCCCAAACAATGTGCAGAGCCTTGATGCTGACCCGCTTCGTTGTTTTGACGCCGCAACATCGCAGGCCATGGTGGCGCGTGTTGATGAGGCGCATAAGGATGGTGAGACTCTCGGCGGTGTGGTTGAGGTACTCGCGTACGGTATGCCTCCCGGGTTAGGGTCGTATGTGCACTGGGATCGTCGTTTGGATGCGCGTCTTGCTGCTGCTCTCATGGGTATTCAGGCGATTAAAGGTGTTGAGGTGGGCGATGGTTTTGCAACCGCCGACCGCCCCGGTACTGCTGCCCACGATGAGATCTCGGTGGGGGAGCACGGGGTGAAGCGGGATACGAACCGGGCCGGCGGCATTGAGGGCGGTATGAGCATTGGCGATCTGCTGCGGGTTCGTGCGGCCATGAAACCGATCGCAACCGTACCGAAGGCCCTCAAGACCATCGACACCTCCACAGGCGAGCCTGCGACAGCGCACCATCAGCGTTCAGATGTATGTGCCGTGCCCGCTGCGGGGGTGGTTGCTGAGGCAATGGTTGCGCTTGTGCTGGCACAGGCGGCACTTGAGAAGTTCGGCGGCGATTCCATGGGCGAAACCCGCCGCAATATGGACGCTTATTTGGCTGCCATTCCCGAGTCGTTGGCGTGGGAGTCTAATGTGGCCGGATGGGACGCATAGCCGTGTCTGGGCGCGAGCAGAACACCCCCGCGAAGAGTGGCTTCGCGGGGGGCTCTGCCGCATCTTCTGCCACGGCGCGGGTTATTCCCTCCAGCCCGTTAGCGCGTATTGCGGCGGCAACACAGAAGCAGCCGCAGCCTCATGAGCCGCACCACCAGGTTCAGCAGGTGCAGGAAGAAGCCCATCCGCCGTGCCCCGGCCGGGTTCCTGGCTAAACCGTGGTTCCTCTCACACCGCTGAGAACCCGGCAGACTCTTCACCCGCTGGCGGTGAGGAAAAAACCTCAGCTGAGAACGCTCCCGCCCAGGAAACTGGGGCGGCATCCACTAAGACACCCCCCACTGTTGCGCAGATACCCAAGACCGCTCCTTCGTTCGCGGCTATTGCGGCGCGTGTTGCTGCGGCTCCTCGGCGGAAACCAGAACCAGCCGTGAACAGCGCACAACCGGCTCTTGCTGAGGAACAGGCGCACAAAACCCCCGGTGCGGAGCATAAAGATGCTGACGGGATGATCCACCCTCAGCAGGTGCGCGAAATGCAGGAAAGTTTCGCTGAAATGACCAGGCCGATTGTGCTCATTGGGCCTATGGCTGCCGGGAAAACCTATATTGGCACGCACCTGGCGCGGTTTTACGGATACGAATTTTTAGATGCCGACCAGCTGATTGTGGAGCGTTACGGGGAGGTCTCCGAGATTTTCGAGATTTTCGGTGAGGCGCATTTTCGGGAGCTTGAGGTGAAGGTTATTGAGGAGGTTCTCACCTCCCCGGCATACCGTAATACCGTATTTTCTTTAGGCGGTGGGGCACCCATGACCGATGCCGTGGCGCAGCTGCTGCGCGGGCAGAACGTGGTGTATATTCTGGTGGACGCCCCAACCGTTGAGCCGCGCATTACCGGTTCAAAAACCCGCCCGCTGCTGCAGCCTAACCCCGTGCAGCGGTGGAGTGAGATTTTTGAGCACCGCCGGGAACGCTATGAGTCGTTGGCGACGTACACGCTTGATGCGCGCGGCGCTCGGCCTATTGGGGTGATGGCGGCAGAAATCCAGAGTTTTGTTCTTGCATCTCGAAAGGAAAACCTTAAACATGACCGAGGCTAACACTGCTGCTTTCGGAGCTTCAGGCGGGCAAGATATCACCTACATTTCGGTGACTGGCAGCGCACCCCGCGAGAACTATGACGTGCTGGTGGGGCATAATCTGCTGAGCAAAATCCCGGAGATTCTGGGAAATCAGGCGAAGAAAATTCTGGTGATTCATCCCCGGGCGCTGCGTTCCACCGGGGAGCTTGTGATGGAGGATCTGCGGAAGGTCGGGTACCAGTCGTTTAGCGCCGAAATTCCGGATGCGGAGGAGGCAAAACACCACCAGGTGGCGGCGTTCTGCTGGCAAGTTTTAGGGCAGAACGATTTTACGCGTACTGATGCGATTATTTCGGTGGGCGGCGGGGCTATTACCGATGTTGCCGGGTTCGTGGCGGCAACCTGGCTGCGGGGTGTGCGGGTGATTCATATTCCGACCACGCTGCTGGGTATGGTGGATGCGGCCGTGGGCGGGAAAACAGGCATTAATACTGCCGAAGGTAAGAACCTGGTGGGCGCTTTTTGGCCGCCGGCCGCTGTGCTGTGTGAGATTGGGACGTTACGGACCCTACCTGAGCATGAGCTGCTCACAGGCATGGCTGAGGTGGTGAAATGCGGTTTTATCGCTGACCCGCAGATTCTCGACATTATTGAGAGTAACCCTGAGAAGATCCGTGATTCACAGTCTGCGGTAGTGCGGGAACTGATAGAGCGCGCAATCCGGGTGAAAGCCGAGGTTGTTTCTGAGGATCTGCGTGAATCTGGTCGGCGAGAAATACTCAACTATGGGCATACGCTGGGACACGCGGTTGAGCATGCAGAACGGTACCAGTGGCGTCACGGCGCAGCGGTTGCGGTGGGTATGGTATTCGCGGCGGAGCTGTCGCTTGCGGCCGGGTACGCGGATGAGGCCCTCGTGGACCGTACCCGCAGTATTCTCACGTCACTGGATTTGCCGGTTTCGTACCGTGGGGACCGGTGGAAGGATCTGTTGGATACGATGCGGCGTGATAAGAAGTCGCGTGGGGCGATCCTGCGGTTTATTGTGTTGGAGGGGCTGGCAAGGCCGCGAGTGTATGAGGTTCCTGACGAGTCGATTCTGTACATGACGTACCAGGAGATCGCCGAATAACGCCGCAGTGGGCATATCTGGTGTAGACTGGATGGCGGTATATTTTGCTCATTGATAATTTAGCGCCCGGGCGGGAACTCTCGTGTGGGTGTCGACGACATGAAGGAGAGCCCCTTTTGGCTACTACCACTGACATTAAGAACGGCGCAGTCCTAAAGATCGACGGTAACCTGTGGTCCGTTGTTGAGTTCCAGCATGTGAAGCCCGGTAAGGGCGGTGCGTTCGTTCGCACTAAGCTCCGTAATATTACCTCCGGCAAGGTCGTTGACCGCACCTTTAACGCTGGCGCTAAGATTGAGACCGCTACCGTGGACCGTTCCGACTACCAGTACCTGTACCAGGATGGTGAGGACTACGTGTTCATGGACATGAAGACGTACGACCAGATTAATGTGCCCGCCACAGTGGTGGGGGATGCCGCGAACTACATGTTGGAGTCCCAGACCGCTACTATCGCCATGAACGAGGGAAACCCGCTGTACATTGAGCTTCCCGCTTCGGTGGTGCTTGAGATTACCTACACGGAGCCGGGGTTGCAGGGTGACCGTTCCACCGGTGGCACGAAGCCTGCCACGGTTGAGACCGGCTACGAAATCCAGGTTCCTCTGTTCCTTGAGACCGGCACCAAGATCAAGGTTGATACGCGCACCGGCGACTATCTTGGCCGCGTGAACGACTAATGAATTCCCGTACGAAAGCCCGGCTGCGCGCCGTCGAATCTCTGTTTGAGGCGGATCAGCGTGGGGAGGACCCGGTGGAGGTTCTGCAACGCCGCCGCCTGCACACCGCAGCGCAGATTTCGTCGTACTCTGAGCAGATTGTGCGAGGGGTGCGTGATAGGCGTGAAGAGCTGAACGAGTATCTGAACACGTATGCTCGGGACTGGTCGCTGGAGCGTATGCCCGCAACTGACCGGGTGGTGCTTCTGATTGGCGCCTGGGAGCTGCTGTTTAATGATGATATTCCCGATGCGGTGGCTATTTCTGAGGCAACCGGTTTGGCGCGTGTGCTCTCAACAAATGATTCGCCGAAGTTTGTGAACGGCCTGCTTGATAAGCTGCGCAGGGTCAAACCAACCTTACTGGCGTAACTCTTGACTCGCTGAGGTTCTGATGGCTGAAAACTCTAAGTTTTCAGCCATCAGAACTCATTTATTTACCCGTGAACCCAAGGGTCGCCTTTGCTGTTTCAGCTTCGGCAGCTGCTTCTTCACGGCTCATGTTCTGGGTGCGGTGCATGACCTCCAGGTTGGTGCGTGCCAGGTTTTTCGCCTGCTCCACCCGGAGCATGAATTCTAGCCAGTCATTGGACCGCATCATGTGCAGCACCGTCGCCGCGTCACGTTCTGCGGTGGGGTTCACCCAGCGACCGGTCTGGACGCGCACCGCCAGCATGGAGCACAGATACCGGCAGTCTTGCACCGCGGGATTGAGGCAGAATGTTTCATCATTAATGGTGGTAATTTTTAGGGTGCTCGCAAAACCGTCGTAGGTGAAAACGTATGAGTCTATTGCTGCGTAGAGGGTGGTTTTTATGCCGTCACCAAGCTCGGAATAGGTAAATTCATACAGGTCAAAGCTCACGTAGGACCGGCGGTAGTACCAGATGGCCCACGCCGTTAGCAGCACCAGGACGCCCCAGAAAACCATGAGGAAAATCGTGTAATCTGATGCGATCCACAGCAGGATGCACAGGACGGTGAGGACGCCCAGCAGGATTGCCGCTAGTACCGAAAGGTATGAGTCACGCTGCACTTTGGTAATTGTTTGGTGAATGCTTTCCGTCGCGGAGGGGGGGTGTACAGTGCGGTGAGAGCGCGGGTTCTGCGCCGGTTACGTCGTTTGTGGAAGCGGCTGGCTACCCATCTAATGGGTGCCTTAATAAGAAGCTCTAGAAGGAATTCGACGAATACTTCAAGGATCACGCTGATAATCATGCGTGCCACCACCGCGAGAGCTTTAAAGATGGCAGCAAACAGCGGTTCTAGGAGACTATCCACGGGGTGCCTTTCGTCAAGGAATGCATTTACAGCTTACTAAATACCCTGAGGTTGTCTATGCAGAGCCGGTATCGGTTAGCTGCGGTGCGCCCGGCAGAAGAACCTAATCGGGCGGTGGGAGTGTGGTAGGCTGTACTGAGGCAAGAAACCTTTAAATCCGTCCCGTGAGGCGGGGAAGGAGTCGGCTATGAACGGGACAGGTGTACCCGCTGGCAGTAGCGCGCATAATGCGTCCAATGTTGGGCGTACTATCCTTAACGACGATGAGATCCGTCGCGCTCTGACACGTATTGCTTTTGAAATTCTTGAGTCCAATAAAGGCACCGATCACCTGGTGCTTATAGGTATTCGCTCTCGCGGCTACCCCTTGGCACAGCGCCTGGCGCAGCGTATCCAGGCCAATGACTCAAATTTTGATCTCGACAATGGCTTGGGTGCCCTTGATATTACCCCGTACCGTGATGACCTCACCGATGAGGAATACGAAAACCGCAGCGCGGGGGAGTCCCTGATCCCGGCGGGTGGTCTCGACGGCAAACATGTGGTTCTTGTTGATGATGTTCTGTACTCTGGTCGCACCGTCCGAGCCGCTTTGGATGCTCTTAACGAATACGGGCGTCCGGCCCTGGTGCGTCTTGCCGTGTTGGTGGATCGCGGGCACCGGCAACTCCCAATTCGCGCCGACCACGTGGGGAAGAACCTCCCAACCAGTGCCGCAGAGAAGGTTCGCGTGGTGCTTGAAGAAACGGATCACGCCACAGACCGCGTTGATATTATTCAGCTGGAAGGACAGCTTTCATGAAACACCTGCTTGACACTCGCGATCTCACACGAACTCAGGCCATCGAAATTCTCGATGTTGCTGACTATATGGCACAGGTTAAGGCAGAAAACCGGAAGCTCAATGTGCTCGCCGGTAAGACTGTAGTCAACCTTTTCTTTGAAGACTCAACGCGTACCAGGCTGTCCTTCGAATCCGCCGAGAAACGTCTGGGCGCCGATATTACCAATTTTGCGGCGCGTGGTTCATCGGTTTCTAAAGGAGAATCTCTCAAAGACACTGCTCAGACTCTCAAAGCGATTAGTGCGGATGCCTTCGTGATTCGTCATTCAGCCTCGGGTGCTCCGCAGCGTCTTGCCGAGGCCGGGTGGACCGATATTCCCGTGCTGAACGCGGGGGACGGTACGCATGCGCATCCAACGCAGGCTCTTTTGGATGCGGTTTCGCTGCGCCAGTTCAAGGCCCAGCGTGATGGTCTGGACTCGCCGCGAGGAACCGATTTAAGCGGTATGCGCGTGCTGATTGTGGGGGATATTCTGCACTCTCGGGTGGCGCGGTCGAACCTGTGGCTGCTGAAAAACCTGGGGGCCGATGTCGCTTTCGTGGCTCCACCCACGCTGCTGCCGGTGCATACCGAGCGGTGGAAGCAGGATTGGGGACTTGAGGTTTTCCACGATTTCGATGACGCAATCGCTACAAAACCTGACGCGGTGATGATGCTGCGCATCCAAAAAGAGCGTATGAACGCCGCCTATTTTCCCTCAGCAGAGGAATATACCGCCCTGTGGGGACTCACCAAAGAACGTTTCGAGAATCTGCTGGCGCAGCCTCAGGAAGTCGCAATTCTGCATCCCGGCCCCATGAACCGCGGGCTGGAGCTGTGCGCCGAAGCCGCTGATTCTCAGAACGCTTGGGTGCTGCGCCAGGTCAGTAACGGCGTGGCGGTTCGCATGGCGGTGCTGTACCTGCTCTTGACCGACGGGTCAAGCGAGAAACTATACTCCGGCGACGAATCCTAACGCTATCCGAAAGAAGGAATATACATGAGCACGTACCTTATTAAAGGCGCCTCCCTACTGGGTGAGCGCGTTGCCGATATCCTGATTGAGGACGGCAAAATTGCACGTATCGGCCAGGATTTAGAGGCCGCAGACGCTCAGGTCGTTGATGCCTCCGGTCAGATTGCACTTCCGGGTCTGGTCGATATTCATACTCACCTGCGCCAGCCCGGATATGAGGCTTCTGAAACCGTTGAGACCGGTACTCGCGCGGCGGCTTTAGCGGCTACACGGCTGTTTTTGCGATGGCGAACTCGCTTCCCGTTGCAGATACCGCAGCCGTAGTTGAGCAGGTTGACCGTCTGGGTAAAGAGTCCGGTTGGTGCCGTGTGCAGCCCATCGGCTCAGTGACCGTTGGGCTGAAAGGCGAATTCCTCTCAGACATTGGTTCTATGGCGACCTCTGAGGCGAAGGTTCGTGTGTTCTCGGATGACGGCATGTGCGTTTACGATCCGGCGATTATGCGCCGCGCCCTTGAATATGTAAAGACTTTTGACGGTGTGATCGCCCAGCACGCGCAGGAGCCCCGCCTCACTGAGGCGCTCAGATGAACGAGGGCAAGGTTTCCGCCGATCTGGGGCTTACCGGCTGGCCCGCTGTGGCGGAAGAAGCTATTATCGCCCGCGATGTTCTGCTGGCTGAGCATTTGAACTCGCGTCTGCATATTTGCCACCTCTCGACTAAAGGCTCGGTCGAGGTTGTGCGCTGGGCTAAGTCTCGCGGCGTGCAGGTGACCGCCGAGGTTACCCCGCACCACCTGATTCTGACCGATGAAAAGGCGCGCACCTACGACCCGATTTTTAAGGTGAACCCGCCGTTACGCACCGAAGAGGATGTGCTTGCTCTGCGTCAGGCTGTTGCCGACGGCATTATTGATGTTATTGGTACCGACCACGCACCGCATCCGGCAGAAAGCAAAGAATGCGAGTGGGCGTGTGCCGCAAATGGTATGACCGGTCTTGAGCAGGCTCTCTCGATTATTCAGATGACCCTTGTGGAGCCGGGGCATATTACCTGGGCCGATGTCGCACGGATTATGAGTGAAACTCCGGCGAAAATTGGCGGCCTGGATGCTGAGCAGGGCCGTCCGCTTGCCGAAGGTGAACCAGCAAATATCGTGTTGGTTGATCCGAAGGCTAGCCGTGTGATTAAGCCTGAGGATCAGGCCACGAAGGGCAAGAACAACCCGTATCGCGGGATGGAGGTTCCCGGTGTTGTGCGTGCAACCTTTTACGCGGGGCATCCAACCGTTTTGAACGGCGAGCTCGCGAGTCCTCGCCGGCAGGCTTGATCGTTCCCAATATAGGGGTAAAACCACCACAGTACACCGAGAAGAAAGAAGAACCGTGGAAAAACTGATTCCCACCCTCATCTGCGTTGCCGTGGTGGCACTGTGCTTCTTCGGTATTTGGCGCGGCTGGAAATCCCGGCTCAAGCGGCAGTCCACAATGTTCGGTTCGCTCAAAGACGTCCCCGAACGCTACGACGGGCTTGAAGCCGATGCAGCGTTCGAGGGGGAGTACGTGAGCACTACGATATTCGGTGACGCACTGAACCGTGTGGGATTCGACCAGCTAGGGTTCAAAACAAAATCCACGCTCCTGATCTACTCGGACGGCATTATCTTCACCCGCAACGGGGCTAAAGACCTGTGGATTCCCGCGAAGAAACTTGCAGTGATTACTACAGGCCAGGGTGTTGCGGGCAAAGTGGTTGAGCGTGACGGGCTGCTGCTGATTGGGTGGACGCTTGATGGGCACCGCGTGCAAACCGGGTTCCGCACCCGCTACGCCAGCCAGAAGACAGAGGCGCTTGCACGGCTGCGCGGGATCGCCCCGGAAGCCGTTGATACGTTGGCGGGCTGGTCAGCCGCTAAGGATAGTGTTTCGTAAGGGCCCGCGTTCACCCACCACACGCATATACAATCAAAAGAATAAATATTCCCCTGTGGCGCCAGTGCAGAACCAGCGGGGGAGTCCACGAGAATAAGAGGAAGAAGAGCATGACAGTATCGACACGCTCCGGCGCGTTACGCACAGACCGCGCCCTGCTCGTCCTGGAAGACGGCACCATCTACCGAGGGTACGGGTACGGGGCAACCGGCGCATCTCTCGGCGAGGCAGTATTCTCCACCGGCATGACCGGCTACCAAGAAACCCTCACCGACCCCTCCTACGCGGGCCAAATCGTGGCACAAACCGCCCCGCACATCGGCAACACCGGAGTGAACACCACCGACGCCGAATCCCGCAAAATCTGGGTCGCCGGGTACGTGGTGCGCGACGCCGCACGTGTTGCCTCCAACTGGCGCTCCGAACGCACCCTCGAAGAAGAACTCATCGAACAGGGTATCGTTGGCATCCAGGGGGGATCGACACCCGCGCCCTCACCCGCCGCCTCCGCTCACACGGGTCAATGCGCGCCGGAGTCTTCTCAGGACGCCAAGCCAACCGACCCGACGAAGAACTCCTCAGCGAAGTACGCGCATCCGAGCCCATGACTGGCCGTAAACTAGCCGATTCGGTCACCATCGACAAAGCCTACACAATTGAACCGCACGAGCACGGATGGTTCGCACCGCCCATCGCCTCAATTGTCGCCCTCGACTTAGGCATTAAAGCCATGACACCCCAGCGTTTCGCAGAACGCGGTGTGCGTGTGCACGTGCTGCCCGCCAACGCCACCCTGAACGACATTTACGCTCACAACCCCCAAGGTGTGTTTTTCTCCAACGGCCCCGGCGACCCCGCAACCGCCGACGAACAAGTAGAACTGCTCAGGGAGGTTCTGCGTAAAGGCACCCCGTTCTTTGGCATCTGCTTCGGCAACCAGCTTCTGGGACGCGCCCTCGGCTTCGGCACCTACAAGCTGCCCTTCGGGCACCGCGGCATTAACCAGCCCGTCATGGACAAAACCACCGGGAAAGTTGAAATCACCGCCCAAAACCACGGGTTCGCCGTCGATGCGCCCCTTGATGGGCCGGTCCAAGCCCCCGTTGAAGAATTTGGGCGCGTAGAAGTATCCCATGTTGGCCTCAACGACAACGTAGTAGAAGGCATCCGCTGCCTCGACATCCCCGCGTTCTCCGTCCAATACCACCCGGAAGCGGCAGCAGGCCCGCACGATGCCGCCTACCTTTTTGACCGCTTCATTGAGCTCATGACCGCCACCGAACACCAGACCGCAAAGGAAGCCTAAATGCCACGTCGTACCGACCTTAACAGCGTTCTCGTCATCGGCTCTGGCCCGATTGTCATCGGCCAGGCGGCAGAGTTCGACTACTCCGGCACCCAAGCTCTGCGAGTGCTTCAGGAAGAAGGGGGTGCGCGTCATCCTCGTGAACTCCAACCCCGCCACCATCATGACCGACCCCGAGTTTGCCGACGCCACCTACATCGAGCCGATCACCCCCGAGGTCATCGAAAAAATTATCGATAAAGAACGCCCCGACGCGATCCTGCCCACCCTGGGCGGACAGACCGCACTCAACGCGGCCATCTCCCTGGATGAGCGGGGCATCCTCAAAAAATACGGGGTAGAACTTATTGGCGCTAATATTGCCGCCATTAACCTTGGCGAAGACCGCGAAGCGTTCAAAGGCGTCGTTGAACGCGCAGGCGGCGAATCGGCCCGCTCCATTATTGTGCACTCCATGGAAGAAGCGCTAGAAGCAGCTCAAGAGCTGGGCTACCCCATGGTTGTGCGCCCCTCCTTCACCATGGGCGGGCTCGGCTCCGGTATGGCCTACAACGAAGAAGACCTGCACCGCATCGCTGGCGCGGGCATCCAGTATTCGCCTACCTCCGAGGTGCTGCTCGAAGAATCCATTCTCGGGTGGAAAGAATACGAACTTGAAATGATGCGCGATAAGAACGACAACGTCGTGGTCGTGTGTTCCATCGAAAACTTCGACCCGGTCGGCGTGCACACCGGCGACTCCATCACCGTAGCACCCGCCCTTACCCTCACCGACCGCGAATACCAGAAACTGCGTGACATCGCCATTAACGTGATCCGCGAAGTCGGGGTTGATACCGGCGGCTGCAATATCCAGTTCGCCGTAGACCCTAAGACCGGGCGCATTATCGTGATCGAAATGAACCCACGTGTTTCACGCTCCTCAGCGCTCGCTTCCAAAGCAACCGGGTTCCCGATCGCTAAGATCGCAACTAAACTCTCGCTGGGCTACACCCTGGATGAGATTCCGAACGATATTACTCAGAAGACACCTGCGTCCTTCGAGCCGACCCTCGACTATGTGGTCGTTAAGGTGCCGCGTTTCGCGTTCGAGAAGTTCCCCGCCGCTGATCCAACCCTCACCACCACCATGAAATCTGTGGGTGAGGCAATGGCGCTGGGCCGTAACTTCACCGAAGCACTTCAGAAGGCCATGCGCTCGCTGGAGCAGAAGGGGTCCTCTTTCTCGTTCACTGCGGTGGAGAGGACCGAAGAGGAGCTTGCCGAGCTGATCGAGAAGACTAAGGTACCCACCACCGAGCGCATCTACCAGGTGCAGCAGGCGCTTTTGGCCGGTGCCACAGTTGAGCAGCTGTTTGAGGCAACGAAGATTGACCCGTGGTTCTTGGATCAGCTGGTTCTGCTGAATGAGGTGGCTCAGCTGGTGCGCGAGCACCGTGACCACCTTGACCTGAAATCCTGCAGTTGGCAAAGCGCCACGGCTTCTCTGATGCTCAGATTGCGGAGATCATTGGTTCTTCTGAGGATGTTGTGCGCGGTGTGCGCCACGCTTTGGGTATTCGCCCCGTGTTCAAAACCGTTGATACTTGTGCCGCCGAGTTTGAGGCGTTCACCCCGTACCACTACTCCAGCTATGATGCTGAGGATGAGGTCGCAGACCACGAGACCCCCTCTATTATGATTCTGGGGTCGGGGCCGAACCGTATCGGCCAGGGTATTGAGTTCGATTATTCCTGCGTGCACGCTTCACTGGTGCTGCGTTCGCTGGGGTACGAGACGGTGATGGTGAACTGTAACCCGGAGACCGTTTCGACTGACTACGATGTTTCGACTCGCTTGTATTTTGAGCCGCTAACGTTGGAGGATGTGCTCGAAATTGTTGAATCAGAGCGCCGCACGGGCGGTTTGTTGGGTGTTTTTGTGCAGCTGGGTGGCCAGACCCCGCTGAAGCTTGCGAAGGCCCTCAAAGATGCCGGGGTCCCAATTTTGGGTACTACTCCCGAGGCTATTGACCTGGCTGAGGACCGCGGTGAGTTCGCGCGCGTGCTGGAGGAAGGCGGCCTGATTTCGCCAAAGAACGGCACCGCATACACCTTCGAGGGCGCCAAACGTGTTGCCGACGAGATTGGGTACCCGGTGCTGGTTCGTCCCTCCTATGTGCTGGGCGGGCGCGGCATGGAGATCGTCTATGATGAAGCGAACCTTGCACGCTACCTTGAAAACGCGACCGAGGTTTCGCCTTCTCAGCCCGCGCTCATCGATAAGTTCCTGGAAGACGCTATCGAGATTGATGTGGATGCGCTCTTTGACGGCACCGAGCTCTACTTGGGCGGTGTGATGGAGCATATTGAGGAGGCCGGCATTCACTCCGGCGATTCTTCCTGCACTTTGCCGCCAATTACTTTGGGTCCCGATGTGATCGCCAAGGTTAAGGAAGCAACCGAGGCTATTGCACGCGGCACCGGTGTGCGGGGCCTGATTAATATTCAATTTGCTTACGTCTCTGAGAATCTGTTCGTGATTGAGGCGAACCCGCGTGCTTCCCGCACCGTTCCGTTTGTTTCGAAGGCGACCGGCGTGCAGTTGGCGAAGGCGGCCGTGATGATCGGTTTGGGGAAGAGCATTGCCGAGCTGAAAGCGGAGGGACATCTGCCGAATAGCATGGATGGTGCGTCTTTGCCACAGAACACCGCAATCGCGGTTAAGGCTGCGGTTCTGCCGTTTAGCCGCTTCCGCACCCCTGAGGGTGTGGTGGTTGATTCTCTGCTCAGCCCAGAAATGCGCTCGACCGGCGAGGTTATGGGTCTTGATACCCATTACGATACCGCCTTCGCGAAGGCCCAGGCGGGTGCGGGTTCGCCACTGCCGACCGAGGGTAAAGTTTTCGTGTCGGTGGCTAACCACGATAAGCGCAATGTGATTATTTACGCCAAGATGCTGGAACAGCTGGGCTTTGAGATTGTCTCGACCGGTGGCACCGCAGATGTGCTTCGCCGCAATGGCGTGAACTCTACGGTTGCTTCCAAATTTGCGGAGGCAAACGGTCAGCATTCAATTGTTGATATGGTGCGCAATGGTGAAATCGATCTGATTTTGAATACGCCCGCCGGTGGTGCGGCTCGCAGTGACGGCTACGAGATCCGTGCGGCAGCGGTCAGTGTAGGATGCCCCGTGATGACCACGATTTCGGAGTTCGCGGCTGCTGTTCAGGCTATTACCGCGCTGCGTGAGCACAGTTGGGGGGATTATTAGCTTGCAGGAGCATAACGAGTACCTGCACACCGCTAGCTCTGGCGAGCAGGAAGACAGCAATCAGGTGCGTGAGGGGGAGCTCTCATGATCCCATTCGGCGATCGTCTTGCCGCTGCGATGGATGAGCGCGGCCCGCTGTGTGTGGGCATTGACCCGCACCCGAACCTGCTGCAGGCGTGGGGTTTGGAAGATTCTGCAGAGTCTCTGCGTACCTTCACCACGGCTGTCTATGAGGGATGCGCCCCCTACGCCGCAGCGCTTAAACCCCAGGTTGCCTTGTTTGAGCGTCACGGCTCTGCGGGCTTGGCTGTGTTGGAAGAGCTTTTTGCTCGCGCCGCCGAAGACCGGGTTCTGATCGTGGCGGATGCAAAACGCGGCGATATTGGCTCGACCATGAAAGCCTACGCGGATGCCTGGCTTAGCACCTGCTCACCGTTGGGTACGGATTCGGTCACACTAAGCCCTTATTTGGGGTTTGAGTCGCTTCGCCCCGCACTGGATGCAGCAGCCGCGAACCAGCGCGGAACTTTTGTGCTGGCGCTGACCTCGAACCCTGAGGGTAAGAGCGTGCAGCATGTGGGTAAGACGGAAGATACCGGTGCTGTAGCGAAGCAGATTATTGCCGCAGCCACGGCTGAAAATACCGCGCAGACATGGGAGCGTATGGGCTCGTGCGGCCTGGTGGTGGGCGCTACCGTGGGGGGAGGCCCTCCACGATTTGGCGATAGATTTGAGCGCCTTTAACGGCCCTATTCTTTCGCCGGGGTACGGTGCCCAGGGCGCGAGTGCTAAAGACCTGTACCGGGTGTTTGCGGGTGTTGAACCCCAGGTATTGGTGAATTCCAGCCGTGGGGTGCTCTCAGCAGGCCCACAGGTTGCCGATCTGGCACAGGCAGCGCAAATGGCTCGTGCGGATCTTGTGGCAGCGCGCGGATAGACAGCTGCCCTCATATACAGTTGGTGCCCGGTGGTTTTAGAACACCGGGCACCAACTGTATCGGGGCGCTTTTATTTTGAAAAATTATTCACATAGTGTTCAAGAAACTATAACACTCTGATATGGGGAAACAATCTTAATCCTCAGCTCAAAACCTCATAAATATTCAATATTTCACTCTGTTTATTCACCCGTAAAATAAGAACCTTTGGCATATTCAACAAAAGTAATACATTCTCTATAGTTTCAATCGATGAAGCCTTCCGGTATAGAGATAGTGGAAACCGCCACTTTTATAGTCTTTAAGCTATCGTGAAGTGGCCTTCGGCAGCTTCGATTCCACAGTATGTTTTTATTTATACTCGCGCTATCCGCGCGGTTAACTTGAAGCTTCTTGATTGGTTCTATCCGTACCAGGGTTTTAATCTTTGGAACATCGCGGAACGGTACTCTCGTCGGGTTTTTGTGGAGGTTGAGGTACCGAAACTTGTCGCTGGTACGGCGTGGCGCTGCCCCGCGTTCGCAGGCGTTTGTTAGTGTGATTAGTGGATGGAGTGAGTAGTTGTGCAGTGTGAGGCTCTCCACCTACTAAAGTGTGTGAACTATGGCACACTCGAAAGGCCCAAACAGGCCGTTTTTCTGGCGTGGAGTTTCTGTGACCAACTATTTCAAAGATTTATAAATATTTTTTCTGCACCGATTTTTCCGCGTATTTCCGCCAAAACTACACCAAATCTTTATAAACCGTAATCCCTAAAATAACGTTTTGGTAAAAATGAGTCGTTCCGGCGTGCTAACTTATAGGCATAGATATTACTTCTTCCGCAGATGGGAGCCCTTCGTGCCGCTATCTCCGTTAACCGAGCAGGCGCGCGCAGACGCGCGTGAGAAAGCACTCTTAGCTCGTACACACCGTCAAGAAATTAAGCAAGCACTTACTAATCGTGAACTTACCGTACGTCAGGTTCTTGACATGATCGACACTGACCCTGCCCTGGCTAAAATGCCGGTGGGGCAGATGCTTCGTGCGCTACCCGGTATTGGGGCCGTGCGGGCTACAAAGATTATTTCTGAACTAGAGATTGCACCAACACGCCGCCTAGTGGTTTAGGCGTGCACCAGCGGCGTAAAATGGTTGAGTATTTTAATCGTCACACACGCTACTTTGACCGCGCTCGACGGGTCAAAAAGGATAACTAATGACCGCTAAGCCTACTCTTACCGTCTTGGCCGGACCCACCGCTGTGGGCAAAGGCACCGTATGCCAGTACATTCGTGAACACTACCCGCAGGTGTGGTTCTCTGTATCGGCAACCACGCGGGAACCGCGGCCGGGTGAAGAGGAGGGCGTGCACTACTACTTCGTCTCTATGGATGAGTTTGACCGTATGATTGATGAGGGGCAAATGCTGGAGTACGCGGTGGTGCACGGTAAAAATAAATACGGCACCCCCCGCGCTAAAGTGCAGCAGGCGTTGGATGCTGGCCGCCCGGTGATTCTTGAGATTGACCTGCAGGGTGCACGTCAGATTCGTAAGTCTATGCCGCAGGCGCAGCTGGTTTTCTTAGCGCCGCCAAGCTGGGAGGAACTGGTGTCCCGCTTGACGGGGCGCGGCACCGAGTCAGAGCAGGAGCAGCAGCGCCGTCTTGAGACCGCAAAAGTTGAGCTTGCCGCCGAGAGCGAGTTTGATGTGACCGTGGTAAACGATACGGTTGAGCGGGCGGCACATGAAATTGCCCAGCTCATTGGGGCCGAGCCCGCACAGTAGCCCATCTGCTGCCCTGATAGAGTGGGTGTATCTGCTGCCGTGGCGTGCTCAAGCTAACCGTGCCAGGTACAGCCTGTACGTGATTTTTGGGTTGTGACAGGGTAGAATAGTTCTTTAGTTTTGGCTGAACCCGCATCACATGGGTGTCGGCACTGAAGAAGAACACAACATATATTGGAGTTTCTGTGGCAAACGAAACCAAAGAGGACTACAACTTCGTTGATGGCACCGCGCCTGAGGGTATTGTGAACCCCAGTGCCGATGCGCTGATTGAGAAGGCGGAGTCTAAGTACGGCCTGGTGATTTTCGGTGCCCGCCGTGCCCGCCAGATTAATGCATACTACGCAAACCTGCAGGAGAACACCGGTGAGCATGTTGGCCCGCTGGTTGATTCCGAACCGAATGATAAGGCCCTGTCGGTTGCCATGCGTGAGATTATGAGCGATCAGATTGTTGCTGAGCACATCCCCGACGGTCGTTTTGATGAGAACGGCCAACTGGTACACGAGGACTTCTCGGCAGCTATGCTCGGTATTGATGAGGCTGACTTCATGAGCGCCGCCGTTGAGGAAGAGTACATTCCTGCGGGCACCGAAGAAGTCATTGCGATTGAAGAGGTTGTTCTCGACGACTCCGCTGAGTAAGGATTTTATTTAATACCATGCGCATTATCGTTGGTATTGGAGGGGGCATCGCCGCGTATAAGGCGGCGATGCTCCTTCGTCTTTTCGGTAAAGCCGGGCACGAAGTAATTGCTATGCCCACCAATACCGCCCTTGAGTTTGTGGGTAAACCAACCCTTGAGGCTCTCAGCGGCAACTCTGTGCATACGAGCGTCTTTGAGCAGGTTCCGCAGGTGAATCATGTGCGCCAGGCCGAGCTTGCGGACGCGGTGGTTATTGCCCCGGCGACCGCCGATTTATTGGCGCGGTTAGCTTCTGGGCGGGCTGATGATTTGCTGTCCGCTACGGTGCTGACCACGCATGCCCCGGTGATTCTTGCCCCGGCAATGCACACGCAGATGTGGGAGCATCCGGCCACCCGGGAGAATGTGCGTATTCTGCGTGGGTACGGGTATCACCTGATTGAGCCTGCCGTGGGCCGTTTAACGGGGCCAGATTCTGGTGTGGGGCGCCTGCCGGAGCCTGAAGATATCTTTGAGGCGGCACAGCGTGTAATTGCAGAGTTCCCGAAAGGGAAGGAGCATCCTTCGCAAACTCCGGGGTACGCGCCAACGCACCCGGTGCACGCTGGTTCAACGGAAGACTCTGACAGTTTATCTGCGCCAAGCATAGAACCTGAGCCTGGGATTCTGGCGGGTAAACGCATCGTTATTACCGCCGGGGGCACTCGGGAGGCGCTGGATCCGGTACGTTTTTGGGGAACCGTTCAACCGGTAAACAGGGCGTAGCGTTGGCGCAGGCTGCCCGCGATATGGGCGCTTCGGTGCACCTGATTGGCGCGAACCTTGAGGTGCCCGCCCCCAACGGTGTTGAACTGACCCGTGTGGTGAGTGCCGCCGACCTGCAGCGGGCGGTGCTGAAGTCTATCTCCGGGGCGGATGCGTTGGTGATGTCCGCGGCGGTGGCCGATTTTCGCCCGGCGGATTACGCCGAGTACAAGATTAAGAAAACTGCTGACCCCGACGATAACCCGGTAATTCGCCTGGCGCGTAACCCGGATATTCTGCGTGAGGTGGTTCAGCGCCGCCAGCAGCTGGGGGGCGGGCCGCGCCTGATTGTTGGGTTTGCCGCCGAGACCGGTTCACCAGATAAAACCCCGCTTGAGCTGGGGCGTGAGAAGCTTACCCGTAAAGGCTGCGACTTTTTGGCGGTGAACACGGTGGGTATCAGTCAGGGGTTCGGAACTGATGAGAACACCGTGACGCTGATTTCTTCCCTCACTGATGAAGCCCCCGTTTTTTCGGGGTCTAAGGGGGGAAGTATCACGGGATATCCTCACCACCCTTGCAACATATTTATGAGCTTTTGTGCGCGGTTGAGCGTCACAGTCCGTAATATTTGTGACAAGACTTCATAACGGCCCCGTGCACTCCTCGTGCCTGAGAAACAGAGTAGAGTAAAGACCATGAGCACTAATTCCCATTTGCGCCTGTTCACCAGTGAGTCGGTGACTGAGGGCCACCCAGATAAGATTTGTGACCAGATTTCAGATGCTATTCTTGACGGCATTATTGCCCAGGACCCGGTGGCGAACGTAGCCGTTGAAACAATGGTGACAACCGGTCAGGTTCATGTTGCCGGTGAGGTAACCACTTCTAGTTACGTTGAGATTCCAGCGATTGTGCGTGAAACAATCTTGGGTATTGGTTATGACTCTTCAACCCGTGGTTTTGATGGTGAGTTCTGCGGTGTCTCGGTATCGATCGGCGAGCAGTCACCCGATATTAATGCGGGCGTGTATGAGTCGCTTGAGGCCCGTACCGGTGTAGCCGTTGATGACTATGACCGGCAGGGCGCGGGAGATCAGGGCATCATGTTTGGGTATGCATCGAACGAGACGAACGTGTTCATGCCCGCCCCGGTGTGGCTGGCGCATCGGCTCTCTGAGAAGCTGACAAAGGTGCGTAAGAACGGCACCCTGGTGAATCTGCGACCCGACGGCAAAACCCAGGTAACACTGGGGTATGACAGCAATAACACCCCGGTTTCGGTGGATACGATTGTGGTCTCTACACAGCACACAGCTGACTATGATCTTGCCGATTTGGCGGCTGATGTGAAGAACCAGGTGATTGTGCCGGTGCTCTCCGGGCTGGAACTTGATACCTCGAACACGAAGTTCATTATTAACCCGGCGGGCCGTTTTGTGCAGGGCGGCCCCGTGGGGGATGCAGGTTTGACCGGCCGTAAGATTATTGTTGATACCTACGGCGGTTCGGCGCGGCACGGCGGCGGTGCTTTCTCAGGGAAGGACCCGTCGAAGGTGGACCGCTCGGCAGCGTACGCCATGCGCTGGGTAGCCAAGAACGTGGTCGCGGCCGGGCTAGCGGATCGGGCTGAGGTTCAGGTGGCGTACGCTATTGGCCAGGCATCCCCGGTGGGCCTGTACGTTGAGACGTTCGGCACTGAGAAGGTTGATCCGGCGAAGATTGAGAAAGCTATTCGTGAGGTCTTTGATCTGCGGCCGCTGGCTATTATTAATGACCTTGATCTGCGCCGCCCCATCTATAAGAAGACCGCCGCGCACGGCCATTTTGGGCGCACCGAACCGGAGTTCACGTGGGAGCGTCTTGACCGTGTTGAGGCTCTACGTTCGGCGGTGTCAGCCTCGTAATGCCGTACCCCGCTGACGAGCGGTTAAACGCCACTTCTGGTGCGCGTGAGCAGCAATCCCTGCAGCAGCCTGATCTGTTGCAGGGATTTCCTGCCATTGCTGATGCCCTGTATGCTTCTGCCCCCAAGCCGCCGCAGGACCCTCATGAGGCTCTTGCGGCTAGTGGCGTGCCGTTCCCGGTGGCGCGGGTGCGGGTTGATAGTACGTTGCCGCATCTTGATAGGGTGTTTGATTACCGGGTGCCTGAGAAGATGAGTGAGGATGCGGTGCCGGGTGCGCGGGTGCGCGTGCATTTTAATGGGCAGCGGGTGAGCGGCTTTATTACGGAACGTGCCGAATCTACAGATTATCCACAGCGCCTGTTGCCCCTACTAGCGGTGCTTTCGCGGGTTCCGGTGGTTGCGCCCGAGGTTTTTGAGCTGGCTGAGGCGCTGGCTGATCGGTACGCTTCAACGGTGGCGAATGTGCTTCGGTTGGCGGTGGCGCCGCGTATTGCCGCACTGGATAAACGTTATGAGGGGCACCTGCCGGGGTTCTCTGAGCTGGCCGGTTTGGGTAATAGTGGGCCTGCGGCGGAGAACGCCCCGGATACGAATAATTATGCAGATGGTGCTGAAGAAGCATCCGACACCCCCGAGGCGACGATGGGTAGCGCTGATAATGCCCAAACTGAGGCGGTACGTGCGTTTCTGCTGGGCGGGTTCGCCCCGTTTACTGCGGATCTGCCCGGGCCGGGTGATACGTCGGCTTTTGACGACTACGAGAACGGCCCGGAGTTTATGGCCGATCTGGCGGATGGGGAGCCAGCACGCGCGGTGCTGAGTGTGCTGCCGGCGCATCCTGAGAATGATTGGGCTGATCTGTTGGCGGTTGCACTGGTGGCGTGCGCGGCGGGTGGCCGTGGCGCTATTGCGGTGGTGCCCGATCAGAAAAGCCTTGACCGTCTTGAGGCGGCGCTGAGTGAGCGCGCCCCGGCGAGTTTGTTTACACGGCTAAGCTCTGGGGAGGGGCCGCACAGCAGGTATCACGCCTATGTGAAGGCACGGCTGGGGCTGGTTCCTATTGTGATTGGTACACGCGCGGCTGCGTATGCGCCAGTGGCTCACCTGGGGCTGGTGGTGTGCTGGGATGATGGGGATTCCTCGCTGGTGGAGCGCCGCGCCCCGTACTGCCATGCGCGTGATGTGCTGCTGCTGCGGGCGCAGGCAGCGGGGGCGGCGGCCCTGTTCGCGGGGTATGCCGTCAGTAGCGAGGCGGCGCGGCTGGTGCGTACCCGCTGGGCGTCTCACCTGGTGGCGCCGCGGCAGACGGTGCGTGAGTTTTCGCCGCGGGTGCATTCGACGGGGGATGAGTACCAGCTGGCGCGTGACCCGTTGGCGGCGGTGGCGCGTATTCCGCAGTTGGCGTTTATTGAGGCTCGTAAGGCGTTGCAGCGTGGCCCGGTGCTGGTGCAGGTTGCACGCGCTGGGTATGTGCCGTCGTTTCGTGCCAGTGGTGCCGTATGCCTGCCAGGTGCACGGTGTGCCGTGGCCCGCTGGCGCTTTCGCATGGTTCGGCGGTGCCGGGGTGCGCCTGGTGCGGGCATCTGGCGCAGCAGTGGCGGTGCACAGAGTGCGGTTGTGAACGGTGGCGTTCTGGTGCTGTGGGTGCGCTGCGCACGGCGGAGGAGCTGGGGCGGGCGTTCCCGAACGTTCCGGTGGTTTCTTCGGCGGGGGATCATGTGCGTGCCTTTGTGGGGGCTGAGCCTGCGCTGGTGGTGGCCACCCCCGGGGCTGAGCCGGTTGCTGAGGGCGGCTATGCTGCGGCGCTGCTGCTGGATGCGGATGCGATGCTGCGTTTTGATTCTTTGCGCGCCCCAGAGGCCGCGTTGCGGCGCTGGTTTAACGCGGCGGCCTTGGTGCGTTCTGCGGCGCAGGGCGGGGTTGTGGTGACAACGGCATCACCCTCGCCGGTGGAGCAGGCGCTGGTGCGGTGGGACCCTGCCGGGTTCGCCCGGTTTGAGCTGGATGAGCGGTCACAGATTGGGCTTCCCCCCGGCGGTTCGCACGGCGGCTATTACGGGTGCTGAGGATGATGTGCAGGCGTTCCTGACGGAGCTGAACCTGCCAGAAGGTGTACGCGTGACCGGGCCTGTGCCGCTGGATGAAGATTTCTTCGCGCACCAACATTCCGCGCCTGCCGGTGCCGAGGGCGGGGGAGAGGGCGATATATCTGAGCCTTCACCGTCAGGGGCCGAGGATGCAGTACCTGGGGACTGGCGCGCTATTCTCTTCTTCACCTATGCGCAGGCGCCGCAGGTTACCCATGAACTGCGTTCCGTGCGTGCGGCGCTCTCGGCACTCAAGCGTGTCGGGGCGGTTCAGGTCCGCTGTGATGGTTTGGATGTTGTCTAATCACTAAGCTTCATTCTAGCTGCCATTTACTTTACTCTAAAAGTTATAGAAATATTTCATACATATATGAGTTTTTCTCGAAGAAGGTGCCATACCGAAGATACGTAGCTGGTGGACGGTGCCACACCGCTCGCCGACGTAACGCGCGCTGGACATCGAAGAGTTTCCCGATTCGGAAAACTACGAAACCATCGTCGGCTTTAGGTTGATCAACTTTTGGCGTCTAAACAAAGCGATACAGTAGAAAAAATATAATCAGCCGCAGAAACCATCCGAAAAACTTAAAAATAAATTTCAAGGACAAATCATGATAGCGAATACCGAACCACAAAAATACGCCCGCAGCCTGCACGCACCCATCAGCTTGGGCACAACTTCAGACGACCGCTTTATGCCTCGCGGCTACCTCGCGCATTTCGCTACTCTGCCGCAATTGGTATTGACCGAAAAAGCTGGACGGGCAAAACAACTGCTTCGCCGCCCACGGTCTCTATGCCCGCAGCCATGCCGCCCCTACCCAACATCCGTGGGACAAACCGCTGCTGCAACGCTGGCAGCACATCAAAGACGACTTGGGTGACCTCGAACTTTTCGGCGAAAACATGTACGGCATCCACTCCATCGCCTATTCGCAGTTGGAAAGCTATTTTTACCTGTTTGCCGTCCGCCGCGGCGGACATTGGCTGTCGTGGGAAGAAGTTAAATTCTATGCCCAGCTGTTCGACTTTCCCACAGTTCCTGAACTTCCCATCGTGCATCCGCTTGCCGACTTCACCCAAAAATACACCGACGAAGACATCGCTTTGGAGCAATGGCTGCTCGCCAATTTAGGTGCAACATGGACAGACAGCGTGCAAACCGCAGGCAAACTCGGCGGCTACGACCCGAAAACAGGCGAAGCATGCAGTGAAGGCTTCGTCATCCGCAATGCCGCTGATTTTGCCACTAACAACGGTAACCTGCCCGTACAGTCCAACGAGTTTGACAACCTCTTTAAACTTGTTCGCGCCAAACACGTTAAAACCGATGTGCATTGGACAAAAACTTGGAAGCCCGCCCGCCTTATCGATTATGATAAATACCATTGGCAAAGCTGGCAGTTTCAGACGGCCTGAAACCCGTATTTAAATGAAAAATATTATAATTCGATAACTTAAATAAAAAGAAAGGAAAGCATGGGCGGATATATCTATGGTCTCCCGAAGTTTTGGGAAATCAACAGCAACTTTGCCGAATTTCTCCAAGATTTGCACCAGTACAAAAACAAAGTCCATGAACTGGATCGTATTCAATTTAGCGAAGGTGCAAATTTACAGACGATTTTCCCTGTTCTATGGGAAGAAGTGCTACAACACCATCCGTCCATCCATCTACGCTTTTATGCGTATTCAAATTTCGATGTAGATTGGATTGCCAGTTTTACTGACTTAGAAAACCTTTCAATTGAAGTCGGCGGTAACAACAGCATCATCCGCAATTTGGAAACTGGCAGAATTTCAAAGCCTGAAAAGTTTGGTACTGAGTGCCGACAACGGCTTCGGCAACCTGAATTTCCTAAACGGCGTGAATCCAAAACTGCAAGAACTGTATTTGTGTTCCAAAACAAAATCCGCCAAATCAGATTTAAGCGTTTTAACCAGCTTTCAGCATTTGGAAACGCTTTCACTACTCAACTTGGAAAAAAATCTAGACAAAGCTGTTTCTAGCCTGAGCGCGCTGGAAAAACTTACGCTACGCAGCATTTCCAAGCCACAGCACATTGACTTCATAAACGGGTTGAAAAATCTCCAATTTCTCACTCTGCAACTATGTAGCTTTGAAAACATAGATGCTGCCGCGCAACTGCTCAAATTGAAATATCTACAATTGTGGAGGCTACCCAAACTGGAAAACTTGGACTTTGTATCCCAGATGCAGGGGTTACAGTTTTTGTTCGTGGAAACCCTTAACGGCATTACCCGTTTTCCCAAAGTGGCTGGCTTAAAACATTTACGCAGAGTGAAGATTGCTTCGTGTAAAAACCTAACTGATTTTAGCGAAGTAGCGTACAGCCACTCTATTCGAGAGTTTGCTGTGCAAAATGCTACGCAGCCGAATTTGGATATCTATATCCCGATTATCGAAAACCAGCACATCGAAAATTTGGGTATCGGTCATGAAAAAGCAGCCATACAAAAGGAAATGCAAGCACTTGCGCAAAAACATGGTCGTGAACAAATCACAGTTTGCATGTATCCAGATTTCGAACAGTTCGTATTTGAGTAATTTGATACCAGACATCATTGCCCAAGCATTGTTTTCAGACGACCTGAAGTCAAGTCATCCAATAATAAGAAAGACTACCATGTGGACATTCCCCCATTACACACCCGGCAAACTTCCCGACTGGCAAGCCTTGGAGCATCGCTTCAGTTGGTTTGCCGATATGAAAAACGTGCCGCAGGATCCTGAATGGCACGCAGAAGGTGATGTATTCGTCCATACTAAAATGGTATGCGAAGCCCTGCTGCAACTGCCCGAATTCCAAGCGCTCAGCGAGCAGGAGCAACATATCTTGTTTACCGCCGCCATGCTGCATGATGTAGAAAAACGCAGCACCACCAAACGCGAGATCCAAGACGGCAAAGAGCGGATTGTGTCGCCTAACCATGCCAAAAAAGGTGAATACACTGCCCGCGCCCTGCTTTACACCGAACTTGCCACGCCGTTTGCCGTGCGCGAAGCGATAGCCAAACTCGTGCGTCTGCATGGACTGCCTCTGTGGGCAATCGACAAACCGAGTCCGGAACGCGCCGTCATCGCCGCTTCTTTGCAGGTCAATACCGCTCACCTCGCTATGCTTGCCAAAGCCGACGTTCTAGGTCGCATCTGCCGCGACCAACAGGATATCCTGCTGCGCATCGACTTGTTCCGCGAGCTGTGCGAAGAAAACAGCTGCTGGGGCAAAGCGCGCAATTTCGCCAGCGATTACGGCCGCTATCTCTATCTCAACGGTCGCAGAGACATGCCTGACTACCAACCGTTTGACGACCGAACCTTTGACGTATACGCCATGTGCGCCATAGCAGGCAGCGGCAAAGACAGTTACATCAGGCAACGTCTTGCCCATCTGCCCGTGCTGTCGCTGGACGACATCCGCCGCGAGCACAAACTCGACCCCGCCAACCCGAAACACAGCGCAGAAGCCGTGCGCTTGGGTAAAGAGCAGGCAAAAGAATACCTGCGCGCCCGCACGTCATTTGTCTTCAACGCCACTAACCTCAACCGCGACCTGCGCAGCAAGTGGCTGCCTATGTTCGCCGACTACGGCGCGCGGGTACACCTGATTTATTTGGAAGTGCCTTACACGCAATTGCTGTCGCAAAACCGTAACCGCGAACATTCCGTGCCGAATGATGTGATACACCGTATGATCAACAAACTGGAAATCCCCGATTACAGCGAAGCGAATACAGTGGATTTTGTGGTTTCTGATTAACCGGCCTGCATCCGAAGTGCGGTTGCCAACCATAAAGGTCAGGCAGCCCGCGAAAATGGGCATCCATCAAATTTCTGGATTTATCTGGGATTGAATAGAAAAGGTCGTCTGAAATCTTTCAGACGACCTTCGTTTTGTGATTTAAGCCTTATGTTTTTTCTTGAGTGCGGCTTTCAGGACGCGTCCTAAAACAAAGCCGACCGTTGAGGGCAGCAGCCAGCTCAGTCCGACGTTGTAAAGACGACAAGCACCTGAGCCGTCAGATCAACCACCACCGCCTCATCATCGAGCGTATGGTGCACTTCATATGCTGGCGGTTACTCCTTGCTGTGTTCCACAGACCTCTCACCTCGTATCAGAGAGTATTTTCCGTGGTCCGGGGATTGTTTTTCTGGCTATAAAACCACCCCAAATGAATAACCCTCTAAGGTAATCTACAAATTAATTTTTAGTTTATAGTCCCCTCACAATTCTCACCAGCTTCAACGCCGAGTCGCGCCACGAGTAGTGCGAGGCATCCTGCAAGCCTTCAAGGATCACACGGTCACGTACTGCGTCGTTTTCGAGGGAGCGAATCGCTTCAACCCAGGCGGGTGCATCTGCTTGCGGGTCTTCGGTGACGGAAGCGAGAACGGCGTGCGGGGCGATCTCGCGGAAAATATCGATATCGCTAATCACGGCGGGGCAACCTGCAGCCTGCGCCTCCACCACGGGCAGGCCGTACCCCTCAGCTCGTGAAGCTGTCACCAGTGCGTGCGCAGACTCCAGCAGCTCCGCATACTCTTCATCAGAGACCCCGTTGTGCACCACCACGTTCGAGCCCGCCGCCAGGGGGAGAGAGCAGCCCCTGCTCTTCGAGCTCGGCGCGGCGCGCATCCGGCATCTTCGACAGCAAATGCAGCGTGTACCCCGGCAGCTCACGCATGGCGTACAGCAGTGTCTCCACATTCTTATACGGCATGAACGAGCCCATATACACTAAGTGCCTGCTCGCGCCCTCAGCCCGTGACTTCGCACGGTGCAGAGCCTCATCTTCACTCACCACAGACCCCGGCTGCGGGGCGTTCGGCACCACGTGCAGCGGCTTCTCCGTCAGTCGGTGCTCACGAATCAGCCGTGCCGTAGACTCCGAAACCGTCACCACGGCATCGGCCCGGTTCAGCAGCATACGCTGCGGTGTGTAGCTCTTATGGAACAGCCGCCACCCCGCCCGCACCGGCGCAGGCAAAAACCCCGGAGGGGTCGGGTGGTCGTAATAAATCAGGTCATGCAGGGTCAGCACCAGCTTGAACTTACGCCCCACAGACCCGATTGTCTGCATGGGCGAAAACACCACATCCGGCTTATACTTATTCAACTGAAGCGCCGCAGTCGGCTCCAGAGGGCCGGTCGGCGAACAAATCTTCACATGCGGCAGATTCGGCAGCATCTGCAGTTGGCGTTCATCACTAATCACCATCACCAACTGCACACCGGCAATCTCGGGAGCACCGGAATCCATCAGGTCCTTTAACGCCCCCAGCAGTGAGGCAGTGTACCGGCTAATACCATCATGAAAACCAATGCGCGTATACCGGGCATCAACCATAAGCTTCACAGAGGAGCCTCCTTCAGGCAGTCAATAACGGAGCGGTGCAGTTAGCGACTAAAACTCTTCACGCACAAAATCGGCGATCAGCCGTGCCGCCAGGGTGGGAGTCTCATAATGAATCAGGTGCCCAACCTCAGGGATCAAATCAAAACGCTGACCCGGGGACTGCGGGCGCCCCTCAAGAGCCTCAAACATGGCGTCCGCCGTCTCCACTGTGCCAAGGTCATCATCCTCAGCCACCAGCATCTGCACCGGCACCCTAATCTGCGGGGCGTACTGCGCCGCAGTTTTCGAAATCGACACCCGGTACGCCTCAAGCACACCTCTCCGGGACGCGAAAGACCCAAAATACGCCGCATGCTGCCCATTAATGAACCGGCGCATCAGCGGGTCTTTCGAACGCATCATCACCTCACTGGTAGCGCGCGTAATCAGTTGCGACCGCAGCAGCGCATAGCCCATCCGCTCCGGCAAAGACGCACCCACCCAGTAGTAGAACGACGCCAACGCGGGGCCAGCCTGATGCTTCCCCTCAAGGGCTGGCTCACTAATAGGGTTAATCAGGCACAGCCTGTCCAGCGTCTCAGGGTGCGCAGCCGCATAGGCGGCAGCTACAATCGACCCGAACGAATGACCCACCAGAAGAACCTTCTGCCCAGCCGCAACCCGCTCAATCAAAGCGTGAAGCCACTGCACATAGCTCTCAATACTCACCTGCCCGCTCAGCTCATCAGAGCGGCCAAACCCCGGCAGATCCGGGCTAATAACATCCGCCCCAGGCATGAGCGCCAACAACCGGTTCGCAATAATCTCAAGCCCGTGATGATCCCCCCCGGAACCCGTGCACCATCAGAACCTTCGGAAAATCCTTCGAATAAAAAACACCCGTATTCATACCCAGCCCGTACTGCCAGTAGCGGGTGCGAACCCCCGCCAAAACAGCTTCATGGCAGGTGCCGGGAATCAGCGGGCCAGGCACACCTTCAAGCACAGTCGCGGGAGTAGTCACAGAAAAACCTTCCGGCCGAAAGAAAACAGGAATACCCTTCATCCTACGGGATGTAGCTGTGTATGTGCTGAATAACACGAAAACCCCGCCACCGCCCGCGCCCATCTTCTGAAAACCGAGACGGAGCGGCACATATAAAGAAACGTTTCTCGGTTCACGCTAAAATAGACAGGTTAGGTTGGTGCCAGCCCGGACGATCCCCCGCGAACCCGCCGAGTGCAGAGCGCCAGCACAGTATGGAACCAACACACGAAGGAATCGCAGTGTCTGCTGAGGTAGAGACCGAACGCACCGAAAACGCGTACGACTTCCGGGCGCAGGAAGCAAAATGGCGCCCCTACTGGGAGAAAACAGGCGTGTACAAGCCCACCGGCAACGCCCCCAAAGGCCGCCGCTACGTGCTAGACATGTTCCCGTACCCCTCAGGCGACCTGCATATGGGCCACGCAGAGGCATTCGCCATTGGAGATATGAACGCCCGCTACTACAAGCAATGCGGCTACGACGTTCTGCACCCCATCGGCTGGGACTCCTTCGGCCTGCCCGCAGAAAACGCTGCCATTAAGAACGGCACCCACCCGAAAGAGTGGACCTACAAGAATATTGACACGCAGGCAGAATCCTTCAAACGTTACGCTATCGCCGTGGACTGGGACCGCCGCCTGCACACCTCAGACCCCGAATACTACAAGTGGACCCAGTGGCTTTTCGAGCAGTTCTATAAGAAGGGCCTGGCGTACCGCAAAGACTCGATGGTTAACTGGTGCCCCAAAGACCAGACCGTGCTCGCAAACGAGCAGGTGGTTAACGGCGCCTGCGAACGATGCGGCACCACGGTCACCAAAAAATCGCTGAACCAGTGGTACTTCAAGATCACCGACTACGCCCAGCAGCTCCTGGACGATATGGAGCAGCTTGAAGGCAAATGGCCCGAGCGTGTTCTGCTGATGCAGCGGAACTGGATTGGGCGTTCCGAAGGTGCTGAGGTTCGTTTCGAAATTGAGGCTACTGAGGCGCAGCCTGCCGAATCCTTCACGGTCTTCACCACCCGCCCGGACACCCTCTACGGTTCAACCTTTATTGTTGTTGCCGCCGACTCTGCCTTCGCCGAGCAGATTGTGGCACCCGATCAGGCACAGGCGCTAGAAGACTACCGCGAGCAGATTAAGGCCCTCAGCGATATTGACCGCCAGTCATCTGAGCGTGAGAAGACCGGCATGTTCACCGGGCGTTACGCAATTAACCCGCTAAACGGTGCGAAACTGCCGGTGTGGGCCTCCGATTACGTACTTGCCGATTACGGTACCGGCGCTATTATGGCGGTGCCCGCGCACGATCAGCGTGACCTTGACTTCGCCAAGAAATTTGACCTGCCGATCGTGACGGTGCTCGATGTTGAGGGTGCGGAAGACCCCGCCGAGTCGGGTATCGCCACTGCGGGCGACGGGGTGCTCATTAATTCTGGTGAGCTGACCGGCCTTCCCAAGGCAGAAGCTATTGCGAAGGCCACCGAGCTGGTTGAGGCCGCCGGAACCGGCGAAGGTAAAGTTATTTACCGCCTGCGAGACTGGTTGCTCTCGCGCCAGCGTTTCTGGGGCACGCCTATTCCCGTGATTCACTGTGAAGACTGCGGCGAAGTACTGGTTCCTGAGGAACAGCTGCCGGTTCTGCTGCCGGATAATCTGCGCGGTGAACAGCTGGCACCCAAGGGACAGTCACCCCTTGCTGCCGCCGATGACTGGGCTGTGGTTCCCTGCCCGCAGTGCGGTAAGAGCGCCCGCCGCGATTCCGACACCATGGATACCTTCGTGGATTCCTCCTGGTACTTCCTGCGCTATGTTTCACCCCGCTACGCTGACGGCCCCTTCGACCCGCAAGCGATCAGGGAGTGGGGCGCGGTCGATATGTACGTGGGCGGTGTGGAACACGCCATTCTGCACCTGCTGTACGCACGTTTCTTCACCAAGGTTATTCGCGATCTGGGGCTGATTGAGCACGGCGAGCCGTTCAAAGCCCTCATGAATCAGGGGCAGGTTCTCAACGGCGGTAAGGCCATGTCGAAATCGCTCGGCAACGGTGTAAACCTGGGTGAGCAGCTTGATCAGTTCGGTGTGGATGCGGTGCGCACCACCATGATCTTCGCATCCCCGCCCGAAGATGATGTAGACTGGGCAGACGTTTCGCCCGCCGGTTCGCAGAAGTTCTTGGCGCGCGCATGGCGTGTTGCTCAAGACGTTACCTCCGAACCTGGCGTGGATGCGGCATCCGGCGATGCGAACCTGCACAAACTGGTGGCGCGTACCGTACACGATGTGAAGCAGCTTCTTGACGCGGGCAAGTTCAACGTGGTGGTCGCCAAGACTATGGAGCTGGTGAACGCTACCCGTAAAGCTATCGATTCGGGCGCCGGGGGAGCAGATCCCGCGGTGCGCGAAGCCGCCGAGACTATTGCGATCTTGTTGTCGCTCTACGCGCCGTACACCGCCGAGGACATGTGGCACGCCCTGGGGCACGATAACCCGGTGCTGACCGCAGGTTTCCCGCAGGTGGACGATTCCCTGCTGGTGGATGATACCGTTACCGCAATCGTGCAGATCAAGGGTAAAGTGAAGGCACGCCTTGAGGTATCCAAGGATATTTCTGAGGCTGAGCTCGAAAAACAAGCCCTGAAGGATGAGACCATCGCGAAGCTGGTGGAAGGCTCCGAAATCCGTAAGGTGATTGTGCGAGCCCCCAAACTGGTGAATATCGTCATCTAGCGTTTTCAGAACGTTAATGCGGTGCCGCCGGAAGAAAACACTTTTCGGGTTTTCTTCCGGCGGCACCGTTCTTTTTAGCCGCGTCTTTTTAGCTATGATGAGAAAGTCGGTCAGCGCAGAAAACACCGCATTTTCAAGATTCAGGAGGGTGCTCTATGGGACGCATCGCCATTGTGACAGACTCAGCCGCCGCCATTACCCCTGAAAATCTTAAGGAGCGGCAAAAACGCGGCGGCTTTGCCGTGGTACCCATGCCGGTAGCCATCCAAGAAGCAACCGTGCGCGCAGGAATCCGGGGGCCCCGAACCGAGACAAACACCCGCGATGTGACTGGCCTGGGCCCCGAAGAGATGGACGAAGCCATCCTCATGGCGCATGTTCTGGGGAACACGGTCAATACCTCCGGCCCCGCACCCGGTGTTTTTGCCGATACCTACGACGCTCTCGTTGACGAAGGGTACGAGCATATTCTGTCGATACACCTTTCAGGAGAGCTCTCTGGAACCGTTGAAGCCGCTCGGGTAGGTGCGCAGCTTTCTAAAGCGCGAGTGACCGTGCTCGACTCCCGCACTATTGCTGGGGCCTACGGGCACGCGGCACTGCACGCCCACAAAGTGGCCGATACCTGCGACACCCCTGAGGAGCTCGCCGAAATAGTCACCAGCATATGCGCCGCAACCGATATTTATTTCTACATTCCCACCCTTGATGCGCTCCGCCGCGGGGGCCGTGTCTCGCCCGCCTTGGCGATGGTCGGGCAGATGTTTCAGATTAAGCCCATTGGCACGGTTGCAGATGGAAAGCTGACCTATGTTGAGCGGCCCCGCACCGCAACACGTGCGAAAGAACGCCTCACGCAGATTATTCGTGAAGCCTGCGCAAAACACCGCTCAGTGAAAAAACCGCCTGCGGATGCGGCGGCGAAACACGGCGTGTGGCCAACCGGTCACGTGGTGGCACTGCACCATATGGGCAACCTTGCAGAAGCTAAAACCCTGCAAGAATCCTTGGGTGCGTACGCTTTGGATGCCGCTCTTAGCCCCCTGCCGCCCGTGTTGGCCGCGCATTCAGGCCCGGGTGCTCTAGCGGCAATCGTGTACTAAGCCCATTACCGGTTCGTAGGGTCATAAACCGTCATATTCAGGGTGTGCGCGGTTCTTGGCTGTGTATAAGTGCAGCTTTCAGATGTGAATAACTATTTTTGATAACTAAAATCAGGTTTTTATCCACATATTTACTATTTGCCTAATTTTAATGCCTTATAAAGCAGTAACCTGGGCACATGAACGAGCCTAACCACACCACAGCACACCCTGACGGTGAGACGAACATCCCGCCCGAAACCGCCCCGGGCACAGCGTACCGTGAGCAGAAAACACCCCGCCCCAATGCGGCTGCACCCGGTGATGGCACCCCAACGGAACAGGACGACGATCCAACCCTCGCCCTCAACCGGGAACAGCTCATCCCACGCGCTGCGGGCCCCGAAGCGGAAGAGCCGCAAGAGCTGTCCCCAGAGCCTGAGCCAGAAGAAAAGCAGCGGGACGCGGCCGCCCACTACCTTGACCGCATCCGCGAGCGCAGCACCCCACCGGCTGAAACAGCACGCTACAAGGCGCTGCACGACGCCCCCGATCCCCACGCCACAACGCCGCCTGAGGATGAAGGTGACGAGCTAGCTCGTGAAGAACCCGGCGGCTACCGCACCACTACGCCAGGAGTCTTGATGAGTACCCGGATTATTTGGAGGAGTACTCACGTCCCCGCCGGGTTTCTGCGCGAGAAGAACCGGAAGAGTCCTATAGGGGTCAAGACCCCTCCGGGCTGATTACGCGCCGTGACTATTTCCCGGACGAGTGGGAAGAGTACGCCCCAAGGGGTAACCGGTCGATCCGCAGCTATGTTAGCCCCAAAGCTCTTATTGCGTTGGGGGTGGTGGCGTGCGTGATCACGGTGTGGGCTATTTTTCAGATGGGGGCCGCGCCGAGGGCGTCGGAGGCCTCTGAGCCGACGGCTCCGCACGGTGGGGTGGAGCAGTCCCAGCCCGCCCCGCAGCGCAGTGCATCCGCTTCGACTGAGCCCTCCCATACGGCGCAGGGGAGTGCGGCACCGAACCCTGAGCCGAGTAAAGGTACGATCCGGGTGCATGTGGCCGGTGCAGTGAAGGCTCCGGGGGTGCATACGCTCCCTGCGGATGCGCGGGCTGTTGATGCGCTCACCGCCGCCGGTGGAGCCACCGGTGAGGCAGATTTAAACCGGGTGAACCTAGCGGGTTCCCTCTCCGACGGGGTGCAGCTGTATATTCCGAAAGAGGGCGAGGAAATTCCGCAGGCGCCCGCAAACGGGGGTGCCGGTGGTTCCGGTACGGCTGGGGCTAGTCAGGGCGCGTCCAAACCGGCTGCTGGTGGGGCGTCTGCAAGTGCCTCCGCTGGGGCTAAGGGTTCGGCAAGTGCGGCCTCGGGCGGGCAGGTGAACCTGAATACGGCCACCGCCGAGCAGCTGCAGACTCTTCCGCGTATTGGCCCGGCTTTGGCTGCCCGGATTATTGCGTGGCGTGATGAGCACGGCGGGTTCAAGAGCGTGGACGAACTAGACGCTGTGCCCGGTATTGGCCCGGCGATGATGACTTCGCTTCGTCCGCTGGTGACGGTGTAATGGCGCACCGGGGCGTGAGGAATAGTGTTGGGCCTTCTGCGGTGGGGCGGCTGAGGGGAGAGCCCGTCGGGGGTGGGAGAGCTACCGTACCGGGCACCGTCGGCGCCACGACCGGTCGGTGAGTGCGCTGATTCGGTTGGATGCGCGTCTTATCCCGGCGGTGGCCGCCCTGTGGGTGTTTACGGCTTTTGCTTTATTGGGCGGCACTTTTGAGACGGTTAAGGTGGCCGCAGTGCTGTGCATCGTGGCTTTGGCGGTTGCGGTTGGGGCGCTTTATCTTCCCGAAGGTGTCGGCACTAGTGTGGCAGAAGGCCCAGCTTATGCTGGGGTGAAGCCGACGGGGGGTGCGGCGGGTATGGCGTTCGGCCCGGCCTTACGTTGTGTTTATGGGTGTGTGGGTGCGGGGTGCGGCTCCGCAGGCGGTAGCGCATCTGTGCCTTATCGCGTTGGTGCTGGTGGCGCAGTCGGTTCTGCTGACAGCGCGCGGGATTGATACGGACCGTTCTACGTTGCGTCAAGTTCAGGGGGCTTCTGTACGTATTACCGGCACGGTTTCTGAGGTGCGGGCGGCTGATGCCCGTACTTCCCTCATCCTGCTCAAGGCAGAGACCGCGCAGCTGGGTCACGAGGTGGTGCCTTTAGGGGAGACAGTGCGTGTGTATCAGGCTGCGGCACGGAAAAATACCCGTTCTGCCGCCGGATCTGGGAAGGTTACCCCCACCCCGGGGACACGAGTAACGGTAATTGGAACGGTCGAAAACAGGGGAGCTGCCGCCTACCTTAAAGAGGCGTATGTGTATGCTCCGGGGGGAGGTGGTGAACCCCTCAAACACCGCGATTCTGCGCACCGCGTTGCGGGAGCACGCTGTGGCCCGTATTGGTGCTGAGCCCGCTGCACTCACCTTGGGGATGGCCTACGGCGATGATTCGGCAATGCCTAAAACCACGCGGGAGAACTATAAACTTAGCGGGCTTAGCCATCTTACGGCGGTGTCGGGGGCGAATATTGCCATTATGTTTCTGCTCGGTTACCGCGTGGGGCTGCTGCTGAGGTTGCCGCGTCGTTCCCTTGTGTTTGCGGGCGCCGGGGCGGTCGCGGCGTACACTATGCTGCTGGGGTTTGAGGGGTCGGTGGTGCGGTCACTGACGATGGGTGCGCTTGGTGCGCTGGCGCTCATTCGCGGCACGGGGCGTAATACGCTGAGCGCCTTGACGACGGCGCTGCTTCTGTGTCTGGTGTTCTCGCCTTCGCTTGCGCTTGATATGGGGTTTGCGCTGTCGGCGGTGGCCACCGCATCCCTGGTTCTTGTGGCCCCTTCCCTCACGCGGCTGCTATCGGCTGTGCTGCCGCATACTTTGGCGGAGCTGATGGCTGCGGCTACCAGCGCCTCCCTGTGGTGCGCCCCGCTTATTGTGGGGATGAGCGGCAATGTGCCCCTGTACGGGGTGGCTGCGAACCTATTGGCTGCTCCGTTGGTGCCGCTGACCATGTTCGCCGGTTTGGCGGCGTTTGGGGCGTGGGCGGCGGGGTTCACCCCGCTTGCGGATGCGTCCCTGACGGTGGCGGCCCTACCGGCGGGGCTGATTGAACGGGTCAGTACGTTCTTTGCCAAAGCCCCGGGGAACCCGTGGCAGGTTGAGGCCTCCGCTGCAGCCGTAGCGGTGGCGTCTGCGGCGGTTCTTGGGGTGAGTGTGTTGTTCTGGGCGGGTGATGCGTGGCAGTACCGCCGGAGCCACCACGGGCAGTGGGCGAGAGAAAATACCAGAATACCGAACGAACGCTCGGTACAGGATGGAGTGCGCACCCCGCAAAACAGCGCCCGACTGATACGGGCACACGCTCACCTGGAGGCTTCTGCCCAACCCGCGCCACCTCGGCCCCTTCCACCGGGGCTGAAAAGCCCCACCCGCATCGCCCGCCGAACCCCGCCCCGGTATGATGGGTAAAGCACGGTTTTATCCCGCCGCACCGTGTGGGATAACCGCCAGATTCAGACACTACCGTGCGCCCACCGCGCACCACGGAAAGGACACTATGGCACAGCGGGCAAATGGGCGGCGCGGCCGAGGCGGCGCACTCGATAACGCGTGGCGCACCGTTGAACCGGCACCCGCTGTGCTCCTGTACGGGGCCGAAGAATACTTTGCGTCCCGCGCCAGGCAGCGCCTGCGGGGTTGTACGGCAGCGCCCACCCCGATCTTGAAATAGTGCGGATGAACGCCTCCTCCTACACGCGCGGGGACCTGACAATTCAGGCAAGCCCCTCACTGTTTGGCTCCACCAAGCTCATTGAGATTGAGGCATTAGGGGCCATGAACGACGATTTTCTCACCGACGCACTCGCTTACCTTAGCGCCCCCGAACCCGGGATTATGCTGGTTATGCACCACTCGGGAGGGAACCGCGGTAAGAAGCTGATCGATACGGTGCGCACTCAGTTCACGCTGGTGAACTGCAAACCGCTAAAAACCGACCGGGAGAAAACAGAGTTCATTCACAGCGAGTTTTCCTCGGCAAAGCGGCGCATCGCACCGGCGGCGGTTACCCTGCTCGCTGCTGCCGCAGCCGATACCGCCGAACTGGCCTCCGCATGCGCCCAGCTGATTGCTGACATCCCCGGGGATATTACCGAAGACGCGGTGACCCGCTACTATAGCGGGCGCACCGAGGTGACCGCGTTCAGGGTGGCGGATGCGGCGATCGCGGGTAACGCTCCCGAGGCGATGCGCCTGCTGCGTCATTCGCTCTCTACCGGCACCGAACCTATCCCTATGCTGGGCGCCTTAGCGATGCGGGTGCGTAATATTTCGCGCGCACACGGGGCGCGGGCAAGCTCCACTGAGCTGGCGCAGCAGCTGGGGATGGCCCCCTGGCAGGCTGAGCAGGCGATCCGTGACGCCCGGCGGTTCAGCCCCGCCCAGCTGGCGCATATTGTGCGGATGCTCGCTGAAGCAGATGCGCAGCTCAAAGGTGAAGGGCAGGACCCGGTGTACGCGATAGAGCGTGCCGTTCTGAGTATCGCTATGCCCGGCGGCAGGTAGGGCCGGGTGAAGGCACCCGGGCGGGTGCGGCATAATGGTTGGATGCGCGAAACTTTGAAGAAAATGTTTTATGCCGCCCTACCGTTTTTGCGGAAGGCCGCAACCGATGCCTTTGAGAATGCTTCCGGGAATAAGCAGCAGTCCGCTGCCGATCAGCCCGCCTCCAACCACACCACCAGTGACGACGCTGGGCGTTCGCAGGCGCCAAGCCCGGCCACCGTTGCGAAGAAACGCCCCGCCAAGGATACGGCGCAGAAGCAGGGCTCGCCCGCACGCCCCGAACCAGCTGGGGGATCCGCTTCTTCTGGGTCGGATTACCCCGGTGATTACCGTGGCGCCATCGATTTTGAGTACACGCCCTCACTGGATGGGGACGCCGACCCCGGAGAAATTGTGTGGACCTGGGTTCCTTTCGAAGAGGACCACTCCCAGGGTAAAGACCGCCCGGTGGTTTTGGTGGGCCGTGACGGGCAGTACCTGCTGGCGCTCATGATGACCAGCAAGGACCACAATAACCGTGAGCACGCCGACCGTGACTATCTTGATATTGGTACGGGCCCCTGGGATGCGCAGGGCCGCCCCTCCGAGGTGAAGCTGAACCGGGTGATTCGGGTGCGCCCAGAGCAGATGCGCCGTGAGGGTGCGATCATGCCTCAGGGCACGTTCAAGCAGATTCAGGATGCGTATACCCGCCGTAACGGTTAGGCTCCGGCGCAGAGGGGTGCGGGTGCCCAACCCGCGCCGCCGGAAGCGCAGTTTATCTGCTATGATATGTGGTTGAGTGTCCGATGGTCATCGGGCACTGCTGGCCGGTTGCCATAGGCATCCCCACGCCGCTCAGTCAATGATCGGTCAGCGTCGCCCTCACCGACCAATAAGACAAACAGAAAGTTTAACCGTGGCTAATATTAAGTCCCAGAAGAAGCGTATCCTCACCAACGAGAAGGCTCGCCTGCGTAATAACGCCATTAAGTCTGAGCTGAAGACCGCAACCCGCAAGGTTAAGGAAGCGGTTGAGGCACAGAACAAAGAAGCCGCTGAAGAGGCCCTGCGCTTTGTGAGCCGTAAGCTGGATAAGGCTGCTTCGAAGGGCGTTCTGCACAAGAAGAACGCTGCTAACAAGAAGTCCGGTCTTGCTAAGCTGGTAAACAAGGCTTTCTAAGCAAAACCGCCCGTATTGGGCGTGTCTTTTGTGAAGTGAGTTAATCCCCCGTCGGTTCCTTACCGGCGGGGGATTTTCTGCACCCTACCAGCCGAATGCTACCCGGTGCAGGTTCAGCACCCGCATCGGACTATCTAGGCTCCCCGCAGGTACCTTGTTTCGTCAGGGCTGGCACCGACTCATCTTCATAATTTAGCTCGGATGACCGCCGGGTCCATGCCACGGTGGATGGCCGGTATACAATGAGCGGTACTACCGTATTCACCGATACCGAAAAGAGCAATCTATGGGTCAGCACAACTTCCCGCCCGCCCGAGTCTTTGAGACATTCACAAAAGAAAATACTGAACGCCCGCGAGGTATTCGCAGTTTCTTTAATGCTGCCTCCACCAGTGGCGACTACACCACCATCATGCTGGTGGGCATGCGTTCACGAATCGACCCGGCAGGTAACGGCGAAGACGCCCTTGACATTATCCACCGCGCCTTCGACCCGTGCGAGGAACTGCCAGGTATCGATATGGACCCGTTCTTCGACTACACTCTCGCGCCCGCACACCTGTACTCGGACGGGGAATCTGCCAGCCAGCTGGTATTCCCAAAACTATTTTTTAACAGCATCGAAGTACCCGAGCAGAAACTACGCCTGCTGATTGTCACCGGCCCCTCACCCACGCTGCACCTGAAAAAATTTACGGACAAGTTCTTCCGGTACGTGCTCAAGCAAGGCATTCAGCACGCCGTTTTCGTTGAGACCAACGAGGCGCAGGTTCCGCATACCCGCCGCTACCCGCTGGCCCTCACCAGCTACGACGAGCAGCTGACTGCGGTGCCCGGCATCGGTGTTGAGATGCACACCGGCCCGGTATCCCCAACGACTATACTGGCAAACCAGGCCCAGCAGGCGGGGCTGGGGCGTTCCCTCACCCTGCGGGTGGGCATCCCCGGGTACCTCTCAGCCGAGGCGCAGAACCCGCGCGCCGTCGTCGATATGATTAAGGCCCTGGAAAAGATTCTGGGGCATCACCGTCGATTCCGAAGAGTACACCGAGCTGCAAGCCAAAGCAGACTCGTGGGAGCAGGAACTCGCAGATGAGATGGCTGATGACTTCGAGAAAGTTGAGATTGTGCGCGAATACGAACAGCGCGTGGACGAATCCCTACAGTCGGTCTCCGGGGAAGAGCTGGCCAACGATATTGAGGAGTTCCTGGGCACCCTCACCGACGACACCTCCGGCGGTGCTGATGGTCACTCACAGTAGCGCCCGGTAGAATAGGTGCTGGTATTTACATCGTCACCAGGAGACACACACCCCATGAGCACCCCCACCGGCGCCGTTAACCGACGTGGCCCGTTCCGCCCCGGCGAGCGCGTTCAAATCACCGATGAGCGCGGCCGCATCACCACCATCACCCTCGCCGAGGGCGGCGAGTACCATTCGCACCGTGGCTTTTTGAAACATGACGATTTGATCGGCGCCCCCGAAGGCACGGTCGTCGCCAACACGCACGGGGTGCAGTACCAGGCGCTGCGGCCGCTGTACAAGGATTTTGTGCTGTCCATGCCGCGCGGTGCCGCCGTGGTGTACCCGAAGGACGCGGCACAGATTATTGTCAAGGGCGATATTTTCCCGGGCGCCCGCGTGGTCGAGGCCGGGGTAGGTTCGGGGGCGCTGTCCATTGCGCTGCTGCGGGCTGTAGGAGATGACGGCCGCGTGCACTCTTTTGAGCGCCGCGCAGAATTTGCTGAGGTTGCCCAGGCGAATATTGAGACCATGTTCGGCGGGCCGCACCCGGCCTGGGCGCTAAGCATCGGGGACCTGCAGGATACGCTGCCCGAAGCTGAGCAGCCCGGTAGTGTGGACCGGGTGGTGCTTGATATGCTCGCCCCCTGGGAGTGCCTGGATGCGGTGGCTCAGGCGCTTGCCCCCGGCGGGGTGCTGGTCTGCTACGTGGCAACTGTTACCCAGATGTCCCGCCTGGTGGAGGGGCTGCGCCTAGATGGGCGGTTTACCGAGCCGGAATGCGACGAGACGATGGTGCGCGGCTGGCATGTGGAAGGGCTGGCGGTCCGCCCGGATCACCGGATGGTGGCGCACACCGCGTTTTTGGTGGTTGCCCGCCGCCTAGCGGATGGGTCGGCCCGGCTGGCGCCGAAACGCCGCGCCTCAAAGAGCGATTTTTCGGATGCGGACATGGACGCGTGGATTCCCATGAACGTGGGGGAGCGTGAGGTGACTGATAAGAAGGTTCGCCGCGCCGTACGGGACGCAAAAAACCTGGCGCAGAATGCGGTCGCCGCGCACCGGATCGCGGTTGAGGAAAGCCGCCAAGGCGGGGACGAATAAACAGTCAGCACACGCCCTGCGCGGCGGGTACCCCACCACGCAGCACGTGTGGTGTAGTGGTTTTTACTGGTTTTCTTACGGGGAGCGAGGATTGATGAGCGGTTCAGAACCTGCACAGCACACGGAAACGCAAGGCCAGCAGCCCAGCCCGGCGCCGCACTATTCCGCGTCCTATGCTCAAACCCCCGGTGCTGCGCCCGGGCCCATGCCCTCAGCGCGGGCTGTCAGCCCCCAAGAGTATGATGCGCTGCTCAGGCGGCTCAGCGCCGCCGAAAGCACCCGCACCAATATGGAGAGGAACATCCGCAGCGCCGGGGAGAAAAACCGCAAACTGGTGGAGGCGCTCACCCGCGCCAAAGCCGAAATTGAGCGGCTGAGGGTTTCCCTCGCCCAGCAGGTGATGCCGCCGCTGAATTCGGCGCTTATTCTTGCGGTAGGTACCGGCCGCACCACCTACGCGCAGCTGGCGGACGGTAAAACCCCGGCAGAGACCGAAGACTACCTGGATGTGCAGGCTGGGGGTCGGCTGGTGCGTGTCCCCATATCACCGCTGCTTGAACGCAGCGACCTGGCCCCGGGCATGACCGTGCTGCTGAACGAGCAGTCCGAGGCGGTACTCTCACTCGGCTATGAGGGCTACGGTGATGTGGTGACGGTGCGTGAGGTGCTCACCGACGCTAAGGTGCTCATTGATACCGCCTCCGGGGCGCAGCAGGTGGCGCGCATCGGCGGCGCCCTAGCCTCTGAAACGCTGCGAACCGGGGATGCTGTGACACTCGATACCCGCACCCGCATGATCACCGCGAAAGTACCGGCATCACGCTCCCAAGAGCTGGTACTTGAAGAAATTCCGGACATCTCGTACGCACAGATTGGTGGCCTCACCACCCAGCTGGAGCAGATCCGTGATGCGGTTGAGCTGCCCTATTTGCACCCCGAAATTTTTGAACGCTACCACCTGGCGCCGCCCAAAGGTATCCTGCTGTACGGCCCGCCCGGCAACGGTAAAACCATGATCGCTAAGGCAGTAGCGCACGCGCTAGCCGAACGCGCCGCCGCGCTAAACCCCGGGGCTAATACGCGCGGGTACTTCCTCAATATTAAAGGCCCTGAACTTCTCGATAAGTTCGTGGGCGAAACCGAACGGCAGATCCGGGATATTTTTACTGCGGCCCGCGAAAAAGCGCAGGCAGGGCACCCCGTGGTGGTGTTCTTCGACGAGATGGAGTCCCTCTTTCCGTACGCGCGGCACCGGCCGCTCCTCCGATATTGAGACCACAATCGTACCGCAGCTGCTTGCCGAAATTGATGGTGTGGAATCACTCAAAAACGTAATTGTTATTGGTGCAACCAACCGTGAAGACCTCATTGACGCGGCCGTGATGCGCCCGGGCCGCCTAGACCTAAAAATCCGTATTAACCGCCCGGACGCCGCTGGGGCAGCCGAAATTTTTGCGCTTTACCTCACCGACGACCTGCCGTTTGATACCGCCGAAGTGGACCGCCACGGCTCGGTGGACGCCGCGGTTCAGGCGATGATTTCGGCAGCAGTGCAGCAGCTGTACTCACGTACCCCCGCCAACGCCTACGCCATAGCCCGCGTAGACTCAGCACACGCCAAATCGGGGGCAGTATTGACGGGGCACACGCTGTACCGCGGGGATTTCGCGTCGGGCGCGGTCATCCGCAATATTGTGGACCGCGCCAAAAAACAGGCCATTAAAGAGCAGCTGGACTCCCTCATCACAGCCCCCGGTGTGCCCCCTGCGGCGGGAGAAATCACTGGAGGTATCGGCACCCGTCACCTGCTGGAGGCGGTACGCGCCGAGTTCGAAGATCAGGTGGAGTTGCCTCCGCTGCCGGATATTGAGGATGCGCTCGCCATGGCCGGGGTGCGCGGGCGGATTGTTTCGGTGGAGCCAGCCCACACCGCTGCCCGTGCTGTCCCTGACGAGTCGAAGGAGTAGCAGTCAGATGCGTACACCACGGTATGGGGTGTCCCGCGTGATGGGTGCGGAAACCGAGTACGGGGTGATTGCCCCCGCCGCGCCCGGGACGAACCCCACCATCCTGTCGGCAATGGTGGTAAACACCTACTCTAAGCTGGTGGCTGCTCGGGAGGCTGCGCTGCGGGGAGAGGTTGAGTCCCGTGCGGCCCAAGCGCAGCGGGCCCTATGGTCTGCGGAGTCTGAGTCCCCGCTCACCGATGCGCTGGGGGGGAACGATGAGCGAGGCGCAGGCACATGTGTCGCAGCTGACCCATACCCGCCGTGAGCTCACCAGCGAAGATATTGCTTTAGAGGCGCTGCGTGAGGCCGGTATTGATGGGGATCAGCAGATGATTCACGGCCGTGGCGGCTACCCGGAGCGGCTGGACTGGGACCGGGTTACGATGAACACGATCTGCCCAATGGGGCACGTCTTTATGTGGATCATGCGCACCCCGAGTATTCGTCCCCGGAGACGCTCACACCTGCCCAGGCGGTGCTCTACGACGCGGCAGGTGATGCTATCGCGTATGAGGCTCTTGCTGAGATCGCCCGCCACGCCGAGGACCGTTTGCCCGCCGTGAAGCTGTATAAAAATAACACTGATTCTAAGGGCCAGTCGTACGGTGCCCACGAGAATTACCTGGTGGATCGTACGGTGCCTTTTGATGAGGTGGCTCAGGGGCTTCTGCCGTTCTTTGCAACCCGCATAATTTTCACGGGTGCCGGGCGTGTGGGTATTGGCGTCAATGGTGAGAAACCGGGTTTTCAGATTAGTTCCCGCGCCGACTTTTTTGAACGCACCGTGGGGCTTGAGACCACTATCCGGCGGCCTATTATTAATACCCGTGACGAGCCGCACGCCGATTCTGAGAGGTACCGGCGTCTGCATGTTATCCCAGCTGATGCTAACCTCTCTCACTACTCGAACCTGCTGAAGTTCGGTACTGCGGCGCTGGTGTTAAACCTGATCGAGTCGGGGCGGGTACCGTGCATCCAGCTCACCGACCCGGTGGCGGCGATGCACACGGTCAGCCACGATACGACCCTCAGCGCGCAGCTTCCTGTGGCGCAGTATCCCGGTGGTGCTGCAACCGCCACAGCCTTGGAGGTGCAGCGCACTTACCTGAAGGCTGCGCTGGCTCATGAAGAGAGCAACCCCGCCGGCGTGGATGAGCCGACCCGGCAGATCCTTACCCTGTGGGGGCAGGTGCTGGATGCGCTGGGACGGGACCCGATGGAGCTTGCCGACCGCCTGGATTGGGTGGCGAAGTACGCGCTGGTGCGCGGCTATGTGGCTAAAGGTGTTGCCTACAGCGACCCCAAGCTGAAGGCGCTCGATTTGCAGTACGCTGATATTGACCCTCAGCGCGGGCTGTACCATCGGCTGGTTGCGCGCGGGCGTATGCGCACCCTGTTCACTCCGGAGCGTATTGCGCGGGCGGGGCGTACCCCACCGGAGCAGACCCGCGCCTATTTACGCGGCACTCTCATGAGCCGCTGGCCGGATGAGGTGATCAGTATGAACTGGGATACGGTTGCGTGCCGGGGTAAGTACTCGCGGGAGCTGACCCGGCTGGTGATGCCTGAGCCGACCCGCTATAACCGTTCGGAGGTTGAGCCGCTGCTGGAGCGGGCGCGGCATTCGGATGAGCTGTTACAGTTAGTGGCGCGCGGTAATGCCGCCTCATAAACCCGTTCGTTGGCGGCGGTTCAGCAAGGATGCCGCTTTAGGTGAAGGAGAGAGTTGATTATGTCACGTGAACGTATGAGTGCCTCGGAGCCGCTGGGGCAGGAGCAGGCCCAGGAGCAGGAGCTGACGCTGGCTTCCCATTCGGCGGTGCAGGATGTGAGCGAGGTCGATGACCTGCTGGACGAGATTGATGGGCTGCTGGCTGAAAACGCGGAAGATTTTGTGACCGGTTTTGTGCAAAAGGGCGGCCAGTAGGACGCGGGGGCGCGGTAATAGCTGAAGCGCCCCGCACCGTAGTAGTGCCGGTGAGGAAGAAGAGTAGTGCAGCAACGCATCGTTGGTATTGAAACCGAGTTTGGTCTTAGCTACGTGCCCAAGGGCCTTGGCAGGCTTAGTAATGAGGAGGCGGCAGCGGCTTTGTTTAAGCCGGTGCTGGATGAGTGGCGCTCCACAAACGTATTCCTGCCAAATGGTGGTCGCCTGTACCTGGATGTGGGCTCGCACCCCGAGTACGCCAGCGCCGAGTGCGCCAGTATTGAGGAGCTGTTAGCGCAGGAGCGGGCCGGTGAGCTGCTGTTGGCGCGTTTAGCGCGGCAGGCCCAGCAGCGTCTGCGCACCGAAGGGGCACACGGGACGCCGCTTGAAGGGTCGTTCTACCTGTTGAAAAATAATGTGGACTCTGCGGGTAATTCCTACGGCAGTCACGAGAACTACCTGATTAGCCGTAAACTGGCGTTCCCCACGCTTATTGAGCAGCTGGTGCCGTTTTTAGTTACACGTCAGATTCTGGTGGGCGCCGGTAAAACCCATCCGAAAGGCGGACCGGTGTCTGGTTCGACTGACCCGGCTTCAGCGACCGGTGTGCCCTCGTTTTCGTTCTCTCAGCGGGCGGACCATATTTGGGAGGCGGCCAGCACCTCCACCTCGCGGGTGCGTCCACTGATTAATACTCGTGATGAGCCGCACGCGGATGCCTCAAAATACCGGCGGATGCACGTGATTAATGGGGACTCAAATATGGCTGAGCCAACCGTGCTGCTCAAGATTGTGAGTACGGATCTGGTGCTGCGCATGCTGGAAGATCGTTTCCCGCTGACCAGCCTGAATATTGTTTCAGTGCCTCAGGCGTTGCGTGCTATTAGCCACGATATGAGCGGGTCCGCCGCATTTGAGACTGCTGACGGGCAGCGGTATACGGCCTTGAGTGTGCAGCGCCACTACCTGGATGCCGCCCGCAAGTACGTGGACTGGCATGGGGAGCATCATCAGCACGTGGGTTACGCCCTCGATTTGTGGCAGCGTACCCTGGATGCGGTGCACAGCGGCGACTACAGCAGTATTGATACCGAGATTGACTGGGCTATTAAGAAGAAACTGTTAGACGCCTATATTTCCCGGGCGCAGGCTGCGGGGCAAGAGACCAGTTACGCGAGCGCACGCATACGACAGCTGGATTTGGCGTACCATGATATTGACCCGGATCGTGGGGTGTACCATGCGTTGGTGCGCCGTCAGGCGGTAAAAACTGTGCTACCTGCCGGAGCCGCCGAACATGCAATTGATGAGCCTCCAGCGACTCGCGCCCGGTTGCGTTCGCAGTTCGTTAAGGCGGCAAAGGCAGCAGGGGAGCAGTTCACGGTGGACTGGGTGCACATGCGGTTAAACGCCTACCCGCAGCATACTGTGGTGTGTAAAGATCCGTTCCAAACACACAGTGAACAGTGGATGAGGTGGTCGCTATGCTGGGGCATAAGCACCCCGAACCGCCCGCACCGCCATTAATCTAGTTTTTGCTCTTGAGCCCGGGTGCAAGCCCCTTAGACGGTGGTTTCATCACTCACAGCGTACTGCGTGTGACCTTCCGCCCCTTGTGGCGGTAGCATGGGTTTTTGAGTGTCGATTCAAATCACCAACCAACCGAAAGGAAGCCTTCGTGCTGAAGCATCATAAAAAAGCAGCGGCCGCGTCTGTGTTGTGTCTGAGCTTACTGCTGAGTGCCTGTGGCAATAATACTAATAACGCCGATAATCCCCTTGATAAGGTGCAGGTCGATATGAATGGGGCCACGGCAGCCCCTTCAGCCTCTTTTTCAACGCCTTTTTCGGTGGATCGTAACGTGTCACGTGTCATCGAAGAAGGCAGCGGTGAAGCTATCCAGGATGGCGATAATATTCTCGTCGAAATCACTCAGTTCAATGGGACTGATGGAAGTTCAAAGGATGCACAGGGCAGGGAACAGACCACCTACGCATCCGCCCCTTTCAACATCACGGTTAATGAGCAGTTGAAAGAAGAAGACCCCGAGGCATATGAGACGGTTAAGAAGCTGAAGGTCGGCGGCTCGTTCATGATGAGTTCTAACCGGGATCCTCGCGTTCAGCCTTCACCGGGGGCTCCGGCTAAGACTGTCTCACCGGGCACTCCCACCAATGTTCAGGTCATTACCGTGAAGCAGAAGATTAACAACCTTGTCTCGGGTAAGGCTGAGGCGGAAGACCCGAAGCTTCCCAAGTTTACTCTGGATGAGAAGAGCGGTAAGGCTGAAATTAAGCTGCCGGAAGATAAGGGTGAGGAACCGAAGGAGCTAGTCTCTAAGGATCTGATTGTCGGCTCGGGCGAAAAGGTTAAGGAGACCGATAACGTATACGCCAGGTACATGGGTGTGCGCTGGTCGGACGGTAAGGAATTTGAAAACCACTACAATGCTGATTCCGCACAGCCGGTGGTCGGGTTCCCTCTGCAGCAGGTGATCCAGGGGTGGCAGAAGGGACTGGTAGGTAAGACTGTCGGTTCCCGTGTGGAGCTTATCATCCCTGCCAACCTTGCATACGGTGAGCAAGCACCAGAAAATACGAAGGGCGCCTTGGTGTTCGTGATCGATATTATCGATGCTAAGACTAACCATTCGGCGGTCAAAGCTAAGGAACAGACGGACGCTTTGAAGAAGCAAGCAGCTGAGAAGGCGGCTTCCGCCTCCGCTAATCCTTCTGGTGGTGCGGCTCCTTCGCAGACCCCGGCGCCCTCCGGTGATGGTTCAGCTTCCGCTTCTGCCAGCCCGGCTGCGACCGAGCAGAAACCTAGTGAGAGCGCATCCACCAAGTAGGTAGCCCGCAGTTTTGTGCGGTACCCGCGCTTTGAGGGCGCGCTATCTCAGGTGTGCGGCCCGCGCACTCATTCACATCACTGAAATTAGTATTCTAAGGAGACACATGTCATTTGGTCAGCGTAACCTCGACCGGCAGAAGCCCGAAATCGAGTTCCCCGAAAATGGGGCCCCCACCGAGCTTGTGGTGAAGGATTTAATTGAGGGGCACGGCGCGCAGGTTGTGCCTGGCTCCCGCGTACTCGCCCACTATGTGGGGGTGGCGTTCTCAACCGGTGAAGAGTTTGACGCCTCGTGGAACCGGAATGAGCCGCTGCCGTTCCAGGTGGGTGTGGGCCAGGTGATCCGCGGCTGGGATGAGGGCCTGATCGGGATGAAGGCCGGTGGCCGCCGCCGCCTCGAAATCCCGGCTGATATGGCCTATGGTGATCGCGGTGCCGGCAGTGCTATCGCCCCGGGAGAGTCCCTGATTTTCGTGGTTGACCTATTAGAGGTTCGTTAACCACAGTCCATCTAAAAGTAAAGGTGCTTTCGCTGCTGCGTCCTGCCTGAGCCAACCGGCTTCGGCGGGACGCAGTCGTTTTGTAGGCGCCCGCCCCTGCCCTTTCGGGTGGAAACCGTAGAATGGTGGGTATGGAAGAACTCTTCAGGGTGTACCATCTGCTGGCGTGCAGCCCCCGTTACGGTATTTCACGCACCGAATTTTTGGGTGCGCTCGGTATTAGGGTGGGGCGTGATGATGCGCTCAGCCCATCGCAGGAGCAGGAGTTTGAGCGCGCGAAGAAGGCGCTGCGTGATGCGGGTATTCCGCTGGTGAATACAGAAACCGGCGGGTACCGGTTACAGGTGGGGCCGAACCCGCTCACCGGGTGGGATATGACCGTTGAGGATTACCGGGTGCTCGATACTCTGTGCAAAGGCTGGTACGGTACGGACCTGGAAGACAGCGCCCGCCGCATCCTGCGGAAGGTGGCCGCGAGCGTGCCGAACCTGCAGCATGTTAAAAAGCTGCACTCCCACGCTGAGCCGCTGACCCGCATCCGTTTTCAGGATGACCCGTACCTGGAAGAGATTTTTCGGCACTGGCCGAACATAAAAACGTCTCAGTCTCCTACCAGAATTACAGTGGTGCCCGGCGTCAGAGCACCCTCTCGGTGTGGGGTGTGGGGCACCGTTACGGCAACTGGTATTTCGTGGGTTTTGACTCCTCGAAGGCACAGCCGCGAGCCCAGCAGCAGGGTTTCACATACCGGCTCTCCCGCATGGGGTCTTTAACGGTTCTTAAGACCGGGCCGAAGGCGTTCACGGCGGCGCCTGCGCAGTTCAGCATGGCTGATTCTCTTGACCGGCTGGGCCGGTGGCAGAACAGTACCCTCACCGTTGAGGACGCCCGCACCGGACAGCAGTTTACGGTGCCTTCTTACGGGACAGTTGAGACCGCAACCGACGCCATCAGCAACGGCTGGCGTATACCGCATGCGGAGGATAATGAGCACCAGCGCACGGTTCGGCAGGTGCAGCAGCGTATCCTGCGTGAGCTGCAGCAGGCGCATGAGCACCCTGCTAAGACCCCAAGCGGGTGGAAGAAAAACACAACCCGCGATAGGCCTGATGCGGTAGATAAGCTGATTGACTCGCTTTTGGCGTTGCACTATGTGCAGGCCACCGGTGAGCAGAGCCTGAAAACTATTGGTGCCGCCCTGGCGGTAGATACCGGCAAACCGAAGAAACTTCTTGATGCGTTCCGGGCGGTTGAGGCGCACTACGACCGTCACGTACCGGAGGATTCTTTACCGTTTGAGCGGGGTTTTGACGACCCGCAGACCAATCACAAGGGTGCGCACCTGGTGGAGTACCTGCCGCTGGAGGCGGGGCACCAGCTGTACGCGGGGGTTGCTTTCTCGGACGTGGAACTTGCCCTGTTAGTGTTCAGCCTGGATGCGGCACAGCATATTCTGGGCCGCGGCGAACAGCTGAGCAGGTTACGGGATACTATCGCCAACAGTTATGGCGACCGCGCCGGTGAGCTTTCCCGCGCTTTAAGTTTCCGCCCGGACGCACCGTGGCGTACCGAGATCCTGGAGGCGCTCGCATCGTCCCGGGCGTTACGCATCCGGTACGGGGATCAGGATTTTGAGCGGGTGATCGACCCGTATGGGCTGGTGTTCATGTATAACCAGTTCTACCTGTATGCGTTCTGCCGAACTTCTGCCGGGCGTGTGGGGCAGCGGGATGCGTGGCGTAATTTTAGGCTCAGCAGTATCACGCATCTTGAGGATGCTGGCCCGGCGCACCCGCGCACCCCGCCTGCTCACGCGCACACCCCGGAGCAGTGGAGTCGGACCCAGCAGTTCGACGAAGATAATCCCGTTCGCTCTTTTGCGGGTGCGGGTGGAGGCGCTGGGCAGCCCCGGCTCTTCTGCGGTGAAGGAGGCCTGCCGCCGCCTGTTGAGGGTCAGTTCGCACGCTGTTGCGCTTGATACGGCTAAACCGAACAGCCCTAAAGTATTTCATCGGGTGCATTATTTTCCGGGGGAGCGGCGGCAGGGTATGAGGCGTATTCTTGATACGGTCATTGACGGCGGCGGGGCCCTGGAGCTGCTGGGCCCCCAGCAGTTACGGGCCGAATTATTGGAGCGCATTGATGTGCTGATGGTTGAGGAAGGTTCGCCGGACGCTGAGTCGTAGGCCGTTCTTTCTGCACGCGAGCTTGTATAATATTAAGCATGCCGTGGTGGTTCTGGGTTCTGCTGTGGGGTGCGCTGAGTATTACCGCCCTGCTGTTTTTGGCGTTTCTTGGGTATAGGGCGCTCGTGAGGGGGTTTACTCTCCTTGATGATGTGACCACGTGGGCCGAATCAATTGAACAAAGTTTTGACGACGCCGAGGCGAATGTGCGCCGCAAAATACCCGCCGAGCAAACCTTGGGGATTTTCACCCCGGTATCTGCGGCATACAATAACTATGAACAAGGTAAACAGACACGCAGGTCTGAGCGGATCAAGCGACGGGTCTCCCGACGAGATCGACTCGGCCAACCTCAAAATATCGGAGACCTGCTCTAACATAGAAAGGTTCACACCTTATGGGTCAGATTTTTAGCCATCCGGCGACCATTATCGTTGTTATCCTCCTCATTGTCCTGCTTTTTGGCGCCCCGAAGCTACCCGGTATGGCGCGTAGCCTAGGCCAGTCGATGCGTATCTTCAAGTCTGAAGTTGAGGGTATGAAGAGTGACGGTAAAGAAGCCAAAAAAGATGGTGAAGGCAAGAAAGATGAAACCGTCACCGCCGAGGTTGTGGACAACGGTAAGTTCGACGCCAAGTAGCTGAAAACTTTAGAACCGTTCGGCCCGCACTTGTTAAACCCCTGTTTAACGGGTGCGGGTTAGTGGTAATCTAAAGTAGTTTCGGGGCGCCCGGGTTACCGGCCACCCCGCATGAGGTAGAACATGCTCAACGCTGTACGTGCAGGGCACCGGTAGTGCCCGTACAGAGGCCAGAAAATCTGAAGTAGCGAGGACACGATGGCAAAGCCTGATCAGGATGTGCGCAGCCGCAAAAGCAATCCCGAGGCGCGCATGGAACTTAAGGAGCATCTGCGTGAGTTCCGGGACCGTCTCATTAAAGCAGCTATCGCCACCCTTATCGCGGCAATATTATCGGTTATTTTCCTTTACCAGCCGTTCATTAACGCCATCTCCCAGCCGCTGATCGAAATCAACGAGCAGCAAGGCCGCCACGCCACCCTGAATTACTCGACCATCGCGTCCCCGTTCGATCAGCTCATGCGCGTGGGCATGTACATTGGTTTGGTGCTGGCTTCCCCGGTGTGGCTGTACCAGGGGTTGCGGTACCTGCTGCCGGCGCTGCACGCGAAAGAGAAAAAGTACCTGTTCGGGTTCCTTTCCGGTTCACTGTTCGCTTTCGCCTGCGGTGTGGCGATCTCCTGGTGGACGCTGCCTGGGGTTGTGCGAGCGCTGACCATGTTCACCCCCAGCCGGGCCGAAAACATTATTGCCGCCAACGACTACATCGCGTTCGTGGTTAAGTTCATGTTCTTCTTCTCCTTAGCGTTCGTGATCCCCGTGATCCTGGTGGGTATTAATATGCTTGGGCTGATCCGCGGTAAAACCGTGCTGAAGTCCTGGCGGTGGGTGGTGGTGCTCGTGGCTGTTATCGCCGCTATGACCGCCCCAGGCACCGACATTATGATGATGTTCTACCTCATGGCACCGCTGCTGGCGTTCTTCTTCATCGCCATCGGCATCTGCCTCATTAATGACAAGCGCCGCGACCGTCGTGAGGCGAAACTTGCCAAGGGTATGACCGAAGAATCGATCAAGACCGCAACCAGTGCCGAAGACCTCGCCGCGATGGGCCATTTCGAAAAGGATGAGGCGAAGAGCTAGCCCGCTCCATTGCGCACACAGCCCCGGATAACCTGCACGTTTTCCGGGGCTTTACTGCACCGGTTTTACCACCCCTGGCTTTACATACGCCCCGGCGGATACCCGGTTTTTCAGGGGGTTGGTGTATCGGTAGAATAGAACCATGCCGAATAACGAGAACACCAGCTACGCCGCACAGTACCAGGCGGCTCAACAACGCGCCGCCCACGCAAAAACCGCCCTGGCAGCCTTCGAGAAAAACCTGGGGTTCCCGCTGGATGATTTTCAGCAAAGCGCATGCCGCAGTGTAGAGTCCGGTCGGGCGGTGCTGGTGGCTGCCCCCACCGGTGCCGGTAAAACCGTGGTGGGGGAGTTCGGTATCTACCTGGCGCTGCGCAAACGTCTCAAAGCTTTCTACACCACCCCCATCAAGGCGCTCAGCAACCAGAAGTACCACGATTTTGTGCGAGAGTACGGTGAAGAGACCGTGGGGTTACTTACCGGGGATACGAGCATTAACGCCGAGGCCCCTGTCCTTGTGATGACCACCGAGGTGCTGCGCAATATGCTCTACGCCGATTCGCCCACCCTTGAGGGGCTCGGGTACGTCATCCTGGACGAGGTGCACTACCTTGCCGACCGGTTCCGCGGCGCCGTCTGGGAAGAGGCGATTATCCACCTTCCCGAACACGTCACTGTTATCTCCCTCTCCGCGACCGTCTCTAACGTCGAAGAGTTCGGGGCTTGGCTCGATACGGTGCGCGGCGGCACCGACGTCATTGTCTCGGAGCACCGGCCTGTGCCTCTATGGCAGCACATGCTGGTCGGCAACCAAATCGTGGATCTTTTCACCTCCGACCCGGAGGAGAAGAGCGCATCGGGTGCCCGCCGCGCTACGAAACGCCCCAAAAAAGACGCCGACGAGCACACCGCACCCGTCGGGATGCGTCTGAACCCGCAGCTCAAACAGCTCCGGCCCGGTTACGGGGCTGACCGGGGTTACCGTGGCCGCGGCGGCAAACGTGAACGGTTCCGCCGCACCCGCAAACACCACAGCACCGCCCAAACGTTCGAGGACAGCCGCCGCACACCCCACGCCGCACAGGACAACCCCCTGCGCCCGCACCGTATTTCCCGCCCGGAGATGGTACGCACCCTCGATAAAGCAGGGCTCCTTCCAGCCATCTGCTTCATCTTCTCCCGCGCCGGGTGCGACGGTGCCGTCACCCAGTGCATCGACGCCGATCTGATGCTCACCACCGACGAGCAGCAGCGAACCATCCGCGCATACATCGCCGAAGCCACCGCGCACCTTGACACCCGAGACCTCAACACTCTCGGCTACTATGAATGGCGAGAAGGGCTCCTTCGCGGCATCGCCGCACACCACGCCGGGATGCTGCCGCTCTTCAAAGAAACCGTCGAAACGCTTTTTACCACCGGCCTCATTAAACTTGTCTTCGCCACCGAAACCCTCGCCCTTGGCATTAACATGCCCGCCCGCACCGTCATCCTCGAAAAACTCACCAAATACAATGGTGAAACCCACGTAGATATCACCCCCGGCGAATACACCCAGCTCACCGGACGCGCAGGCCGGCGCGGCATCGACATTGAAGGCCACGCCGTCATCGCCTGGCGCCCCAACACCACCGCAGCGCACGTCGCATCCCTCGCCTCCACCCGCACCTACCCGCTGAACTCCTCATTCCGGCCCACCTACAACATGGCGGCAAACCTCATCGCAGCCTACGGGGCAGAACGCACCCGGAAAATCCTCGAATCCTCCTTCGCCCAATTCCAGGCCGACAAATCCGTCGTCGGCGTCGCAGCCCGCGTACGCAAAAACGAAAACGCCCTCGCCGGATACCACGAATCCATGCGCTGCCACCTCGGCGACTTCGCCGAATACTTCGCATTACGCCGAGACATCAGCGCCCTCGAAAAGAAAGCAGAAAAAACAAACCAGCGCCACGCCCGCACCCAAGCGCACCAGAGTATCCAAGAACTACTGCCCGGAGACATCATCCACATCCCCACCGGGCGCCTGCGCGGATACGCCGTGGTCACCACCCGCGCCGAATCCAACACCGACCCCCGCATCGGAATACTCACCGAAGACGCCCACACCCGCACCGCAACCCCCCGCGACTTCGAAGGTATTATCGACCCCGTCTCACGCATCAAGCTCCCCAAACGGCTCACCCTCAAAACCCCCAAAGAACGCCGCGACACCGCCTCGCGCATGCGCCAAGCCCTCATCGACCACAAACCCCCACGCGAGACCAAACACCGCACCATCACCGAACGCCCCAACGGGCTACAAGAACAGTTAGAAACCCTACGCACCAAAATGCGTAACCACCCCTGCCACGGGTGTTCCGAGAGGGAAACCCACGCACGCTGGGCCGAACGCTGGTACAAGCTCAACTCTGATACCGACGGGCTCCGCCGCCAAATAGCCCGCCGCACCAACACCATCGCCCACGTCTTCAACCGCATCGCACAACTACTGACCAGCTACGGGTACGTTAACCGCGCCACCGACGGCGAACTCACCCTCACCAGCACCGGCCAAAGCCTACGGCGCATCTACGGCGACAAAGACCTTCTCACCTGCCTCTGCCTCGAAGCAGGATTCCTCAACACCCTCGACCCCGCCGCCATCGCCGCAACCATCGCCGCCCTCACCTACCAAGGAAAACGCGACACCATCGAACACCTGCCCCGCTACCCCCACCCCTCCCTACGCGAAAGCATCACCACCATAAACCGTGAACTTGCACGGCTAAACGCCTCAGAAGAAGAACACAAACTCCCCCAAACACCCGCCTGCGACTTCGGGCTCGTAGAACCCATCTACGCCTGGGCACGCGGCGCGCACCTCGCCAAAGCCCTCGAAAACACTGACCTCACCGCAGGCGACTTCGTCCGCTGGGCAAAACAAGTCATCGACTCCCTCGACCAGATCACCCACATCAACGGCATCAACGCCGATTTACGCGCCCGCTGCGAAAAAGCCATCATCCTCATCCGCCGCGGCGTCATCGCCCTCGACATCTAACCTAAACCACCCCACCAGCGAACCCTAAGGACAAACACCATGACCATACGTGTACTCCTCAACGGCAGCATCTACACCCCAGCAGACCCCTACGCCACCGCCATACTCACCGAACACGGAACCGTCCGCTGGGCAGGATCCGACGCCGGGGCACGCTCCATCACCGACAACACCATGGAAACCATCGACCTCAACGGCCGACTCGTCACCCCCACCTTCACCCGCGCCCTCGCACCCGTCACGGGAAAAACCACCGCCGAAATCCTCACCTACCTCACCACCGCACACCACGCCGGATACCACACCCACACCCTCACCACCGACCCCAACACCCTACAGCCGCTCATCGAAGCAGCCCAACAATTCGCCAGCACCCACACCACCGCCGACCTGCGGATCCTCCTCACCAACACCCCGCCGCACGCCCTCACAGAAACCATCACCCACACCCGCGAAACCCTCAACGGCACCCCACTAACCCTCGCCGGCCTACACGCCAACATCCCCAACAGAAGCCCAACACCTCGCTGACACCGCAGCCCAAACACAGCTAACGCTCTGCATCAACGCACACCCGCACCTCACCCAAGCAGCAGCCACCGCACAAACCATCCGCCGCACCCACCCGCACCTCACCCTACGCCTCGACATCATAAAAACCACACCCGAAGAAACCCTCAACGACCAAGAACTTCAGGCGCTCGCTAACTCACGTGTCAGCCTCGGCCTGCAAACCACCGCAGAGAACGCAGACCTCGCCCGCCGCGCAAACACCATCGGGACCCCCATCAGCATCGGCTCAGACCCCACGCTCGACGCGCCACTAGGCTGGCAAGCAGTCAAAATATTCGCCACCGCCCCCCGCGGAATCTCCGCACGCTCCGCCTTCGCCGCACTCACCCGCAGCCCCCCACCGTGCGCTCGCCGACGCTAACCCCTTCGCCGGTCAGCTCGTCCCCCGACACCCCCGCCAACCTCGCCATCTGGAATGTCACCGAGCTCATGGTACAAGCCCCCGACTCTCGCGTAGCCTCATGGAGCACCGACCCCCGCGCCCGCATCCCGCTGCTGCCAGCCCTCGACGTACCGTTACCCACGCTAGAGCGCCTCTACACTCAGGAACAATAAAAAAACCCGCCCCCAGCCCCACCAACACCCCGAAATACATGTGAACAAACTGAAAATTTACCTAAAAACACCCCCGCATCAAACACCCAATAGCAGCGCCCCACACCACAACCGGTATACTTGACCCCTAGGAGAAAGTTTTTACAATCCCACTCGCATTTAAGGACTCAGGGAGATTTATGCGCGTACTTACCGTTATTCCCACATACAATGAAAAAGAAAACCTTCCGGTCGTAGTGGAGCGCCTGCGCAAGGCAGCCCCCGAAGTCGATATCCTCGTTGTCGACGACAACAGTCCCGACGGCACCGGACAAATCGCCGACGACATGGCAGCCAAAGACCCCCAAATCCACGTACTGCACCGCACCGTCAAAGACGGCCTCGGCGGCGCATACCTCGCAGGATTCGACTGGGGCCTCGCCGAAGGCTACGAAATACTCATCGAAATGGATGCCGACTGCTCCCACCAGCCCGAGCAGCTGCCCTCACTCGTGCGCGCCGTAGAAGCCGGTGCAGACCTAGCCATCGGATCCCGGTACGTGCCCGGCGGCAAAACCAAAAACTGGCCCATCCACCGCCAGATCCTCTCCCGCGGCGCGAACCTCTACACCCGCACGATCCTCGGCACCAAAGTCAAAGACATCACCGCAGGCTTCCGCGCCTACCGCCGCGAAGCACTCCAGCGGCTCAACCTCGACGGCATCGATTCCAAAGGCTACGTCTTCCAAGTTGACCTCGCCTGGCGTTCAGAACAAGCCGGACTCAAAATCGTCGAAGTACCCATCACCTTCGTCGAACGCGAAATCGGGGCCTCAAAAATGACCGGCAACATCATCTTCGACTCAATGCGCAAAGTCACCAGCTGGGGCCTCACAAACCGAGTAAACACACTCAAGAAAAAATTCGGCAAATAAAGCCCCACACCTCAATAGGGTGCCCGAAACCACACAGGCCGGGCACCCTATGCGTGTCCCCAACCCACACACGCCATCCAGCAGGGGAGAAGAACCACCACACCCTCACGAAATCACCTGCCGAGCCAACCCATACAGCATCGCCTCCAAACCCACCGCAAAAGCATCCTCCGCCGGGGCAACAGCCCCACCCCGCAACATCCGATACGCCTCCTGCAAACGGGGATAATCACCCCCAGCAACAGCAGGATCAAACGTGATCAGGCGCATTCGCGTCCAAAGCGGATCCCAAAAGAAACGCCTCCAACGCCTCAACCACACTCAGCGCCCGCTCCTGCGGGCACCCAAACGCCGCCAGCGCCTCCAACACCAGCTCATACATCCGCAAAGTCTGCGGAGCCCACCCCACCGGAGTCAACGCCAAAGCCGCCACCAACTCCGCGCTCTCACTAAAAGCATCCCGATAAGAAACACCCCAGGCACCAAAAGCAGAAACCCACAACTCAGTCTTCGCCTCCACCGTAAGCTCCCGCTCAGCAAGAACCACAACAGCCTCCCGCAAAGAATCCACCCGAATTTCACTAACCACCGCATCACTAACAGCCCCCAAAACCTCATCACGAGACTGGAAATGGTTATAAAGAGACGACGGCGCCACTCTCAACTCCCGCGCCAACGCACCCATCGTAAAATTCCCATCCCGCGCAAGAAGCCAACGAGCTTGACGAGCGATCTTTGAAGCACTCAACACCGTAGAAGACGGACGCCCCACACGCCGAGAAGAAGAAAAACTCACACTACACCCCACATATCTTTCGCTATAAATTTTAATCTCAAAAACCCTCCCAATAACTGAAACACACAGGTAAAACCCACAGATTTTACGCCCCAAGAAATCACCAACTTCAATTTATTTGTGTTCTGGGATACACTAAAACGAACAGAATTCGTTTTTAGAATTCGCCAAGCGAAAGGTGTAAGAACCGTGATACCCAAAGATGCAACCACGACCGAACTAACCCGCGACGTCGCAATCATCGGCGCGGGCCCCTCCGGACTAACCGCCGCATACCGCCTGCAACAAGCAGGCCACACCGTAGCCGTCATCGAAGCACGCGAACGTGTAGGCGGCCGCACCTGGAGCAACCACATCAACGGCGCATTCCTAGAAATCGGCGGCCAATGGGTCTCACCCGACCAGACCGCCCTAATCTCCCTCATTAACGAACTAGCCTCAAAACCTTCTCCCGCTACCGTGATGGCGAAAACCTCTACCGCGACCCCAACGGCACCATGCACCGCTACACGGGAGACATGTTCCCCGCCAACGAAAAAACCCAACAGGAAATGGTGCGCCTCATTGAAAAACTAGATGCGCTCGCCGCTGAGATTGGGGCGCAGCAGCCGTGGGCCCACCCCAAGGCCCGTGAGCTTGACACCATCAGTTTTCACCATTGGCTCCGCACGCAGTCGGATGACGAAGAAGCCTGCAATAATATTGGGCTTTTTATTGCCGGAGGCATGCTCACCAAACCGGCTCACGCGTTCTCGGCACTGCAGGCAGTGCTGATGGCAGCTTCGGCTGGGTCGTTCTCTAATCTTGTTGATGAAGATTTTATTCTGGATAAGCGTGTGGTGGGCGGTATGCAATCCGTCTCTTTGGCTCTTGCGCAGAAGGTAGGGGCTGAGAATATTATCTTGGGTCATCCGGCACGTGTTCTGCGGTGGCAGGAGCCGGGGGGAGTACCCGGTGCGTGTTGAGGCTGAGGCATTCTCGGAAGACGGCGTGGCTTCCCCTGCCGATAACGTTATTGTGCGTGCTAAATATGTGGTGGTGGCGGTTCCGCCGAACCTGTATTCCCGTGTTCATTTCGTACCCGCGTTGGATCGCCGTCAGCATCAGATGCATCAGCACCAGTCGCTGGGGCTTGTTATTAAGGTGCACGCCGTGTACCCCACTCCTTTCTGGCGTGATAAGGGTCTTTCAGGTACCTGTTTCGCCGCTAATAACCTGGTGCAGGAGATTTACGATAACACCAACTATGACCCGCAGACCGGTCAGGAAGAGTCACGCGGCACGCTGGTAGGTTTCGTCTCAGATGAGGCAGCCGACAAAATGTTCACTATCAGTGCTGAGGAGCGTAAGGCTCGGATTCTTGATTCTATGGCTCAGATGCTGGGGGAGGAAACGAAAAACCCCATCGTGTACTACGAATCTGACTGGGGCGCCGAGGAGTGGACCCGCGGGGCATATGCTGCTAGCTACGATTTGGGTGGTTTGCACCGGTATGGTGCTGATCAGCTCACCCCGGTTGGGCCGATTTACTGGTCATGCTCTGATATTGCTTCTGATGGCTACCAGCATGTAGATGGTGCGGTACGAATGGGGGAGAAGACCGCAGCCACGCTGGATGCGAAGCTCAAATAGTCACCTCGTAAGAGCACACACGGGTAGCTTTACTGGGTGCATCTGAATACTAGGGTGCGCCCAGTAGAGCTACTGAATTTACGGATGGGAAATATGAAGTACGTTGTAGGGTATTCTCCTGATGCGCGTGGTCGTGCCGCGTTGAATTTAGGCACGGTCTTAGCCCGCTCTTTGGGGGCCGAGTTAAACGTTGTGTACGTTATTAAGCCGCAGAACCCTCGCCTTGCAGCTCCCAAATCAAACTTTGGTGACCTACTTCAGGAGCAGGCGGTGGGTTGGCTGGAAGAGGCGCAATATTTGGTGCCCACCGATGTGAAAGCGCGTTTCATTTGCGTCGCGCTGATTCTGCGGTTGCGGGTCTTATGGAGTTAGCCGGAGCTATTGACGCAGGGCTGATTATTGTGGGCGGCGGCAATAGCGGCAATTGGTTATGGCACTCTTTGGGGGCAGTGGGGAACGCGCTTTTACACCGTTCCCGTGTGCCTGTTGCCTTAGCGCCGCGTGATTACAGCGCGGATCACGTCATTAATCAGATTGATTGTGCAATTTCTCCTGATATTGATTCGATTAACCTCGTGGAAGAGGCTATCGCCACCCAGAATCGAACGGGTTTACCGGTGCGTTTAGTTTCGTTGTATGAGCAAAACGGGACAGCGGATGACGAGTTGTACCGGGCCAGTATTGAAGATTTGGTGGAACAGTCAAACGTTGCACCGCATAACCCGCAGCAGCTAAGTATCGCAGTGGGCGCTGGGACCACGATCGTGGAGGCAGTGGATTCTGTGCACTGGGATGAGAACGCTATTTTAATGGCGGGTTCTTCCAAACTGGCTCAGCGCGGCGAATTGTTCCTAAGTTCTACAACCGCGAAGATTATGACTAAGCTGCCTATCCCGCTGGTGGTTGTCCCACGCGATTACCATCCAGGGCGTAAAGGGTCGCAGCAGCAGCCGTGGACGGGTTCCATACCGGTCATTGAGTAGCCGCAGGGCATTGTTATATTTCGGTAGCGCATTTATTGCTAAAAGGAGAGAATATATGAGCGTAAATGTTGAGGCACTGGTGGCGAAGGTGCCTACAGGTTTGCTGATTGGCAGCTCGTGGCGGCCCAGCTCATCGGATGAAGTATTCGATGTTATTAACCCGGCAACGGAAAAGAAACTTGCCGCTGTATCGTCGGCCACGAGTGAGGATGCGGTTGCGGCTCTGGATGCCGCGTGTGCGGTACAGCAGCAGTGGGCTGCTACATCGCCACGTGAACGCGCCGAGATTCTGCGCCGCGCATATGAGCTAGTCATTGCACGCGCCGACGATTTCGCTACCTTAATGACCCTTGAGATGGGTAAGCCTCTGGCGGAATCTCACGGGGAGGTTGTCTACGGTGCCGAGTTTTTGCGCTGGTTCTCGGAGGAAGCTGTACGTGATTATGGCCGATACCACCCCACTCCAGAGGGTAAGAACCGCGTCCTGGTAGCCCGCAAACCTGTTGGTCCGTGCCTGCTGATCACTCCGTGGAATTTTCCGTTGGCAATGGCTACTCGTAAGGCGGGTGCAGCGATTGCTGCCGGGTGCACCATAGTTCTTAAGCCTGCACGTCTTACTCCGCTAACATCCCAGTATTTCGCACAGACTATGCTGGATGCCGGTTTACCCGCGGGGGTGCTTAATGTGGTGCCTTCAGCCTCAGCTTCGGCTATTTCGGAGCCTTTGTTGGCTGATCAGCGGCTGCGTAAGCTCTCGTTTACCGGGTCCACCCCTGTTGGTAAGGCGCTTTTGGCTGCGGCGGCTCAGAATGTTTTGCGTACTTCGATGGAGCTGGGCGGTAATGCACCGTTTATTGTCTTTGAGGACGCGAATATTGCTGAAGCCGTTGAGGGCGCTATGGGTGCCAAGATGCGCAATATGGGGGAGGCGTGCACTGCCGCCAACCGGTTCTTGGTGCATGAGTCGGTAGCTGAGGAATTCTCCGCCCGGTTAGCCGCTAAAATTGGGGCTCTTAAGGTAGGAAACGGTCTTGATTCGGACACCACGTGCGGGCCGCTCATTGAGCAGAAAGCGGTGGATTCTGTATCTGAACTTGTGCAGGATGCGCTGGAACGCGGCGCACGTGCGATGGTGGGGGGGACACACTATAAACGGTTCGGGATACTTCTATGCACCTACAGTACTGGTGGATGTTCCCCGGGATGCCCGTGTGATCCGTGAGGAAATTTTTGGCCCGGTAGCTCCTGTGCTGACGTTTACGACCGAACGGGAGGCGGTGCAGCTGGCGAATAGCACCGAGTATGGTTTGGCTTCCTATGTGTTCACAAGTGATACGTCCCGTGCCCTGCGGATGGCTGACTGTCTAGAGTTCGGCATGATGGGGCTGAACGTGGGGGTGATGTCGAATGCTGCGGCCCCGTTCGGTGGGGTGAAGCATTCCGGTTTGGGTCGTGAAGGTGCCGCCGAAGGTATCGCTGAGTACACCTACACCCAGTACATTGGGGTGAGGGACCCGTACGTGGGATAGTTTCGTATCGGCACAAGTACCTCATATTTCTTTTAGGGTTCGCCGCACTCTGGTTGGTGTGGCGGGCACACACAAAAAGCTATCGCGTTAAGGCGCGGTTGCTCTAACAACCCGAAGGAGAGACGTTATGAAGCGCTTGAAGAATTTTATAAATGGCGAGTTCGTTGATTCGGCCTCGGCTGAGGAGCTGGAGGTTGTTTATCCGGTCACCGGTGAGACGGTGGCTCTTGCCCCGGTTTCTACTGCGGATGAAGTGTATGCAGCCATGCGGGCGGCGCAGGAGGCGTTTAAGACATGGAAACATACCACTCCAGCCGATCGTCAGCTAATGCTTCTGAAGCTTGCAGACGCGTTGGAAAAAGAACGCGGATGCCCTGGTTGAAGCACAGCATCGTAATACCGGCCAGCCGCGTGAGATGATTCGGGACGAGGAGGTGCTGGCCGGGGCAAACCAGGTTCGTTTCTTCGCTGGCGCAGCCCGCACCTTAGAGGGTAAGGCTGCTGCCGAGTATATGGAGGGACATACGTCGTATGTGCGGAGGGAACCCGTGGGCGTTGTAGCCCAAGTCACCCCATGGAATTATCCGCTGATGATGGCACTGTGGAAAATCGGCCCCGCCTTAGCCGCTGGTAATACGGTGGTACTGAAGCCTTCGGATACCACCCCAGAGTCTACGTTAGAGCTGGCGAAGCTTATCGCCGATATTTTCCCAGCTGGGGTTTTTAATGTTGTGCTCGGTACTGGCGCTACGGGCGCTGCGATGGTTAATCATCCTGCCCCCGCGATGGTGTCTATCACCGGGTCGGTGCGGGCAGGCCGGGCGGTGGCTACCGGTGCGGCTGCTGGGTTGAAGCGTTCGCATCTTGAGCTGGGTGGTAAGGCCCCGGCGGTTGTTTTTGCGGATGCAGATTTGCCGCGCACCGCCCGTATGCTGGCTGATTTCGGGTATTTTAACGCTGGCCAGGATTGTACTGCTGTCACCCGTGTGCTGGTTCAGGATAGCGTTTATGAGCAGTTCCGCGATCTTCTGGTCGCTGCCGCTCGGGATACAGTCACTGGCAACGAGGACGATTCGAAGAATTTCTATGGGCCGTTAAATAACGTGAACCATTTCAATACTGTGATGGGTAAGCTCAAGGGCCTGCCTGGGCATGTGACGGTCGAGACGGGCGGTAAGCAGTGCGGCACCCGCGGGTTCTTTATTGAGCCCACTGTATTGAGTGGTGTACACCAGGACGATGCCATCGTGCAGGAGGAAACTTTCGGCCCGGTGCTCACTCTTCAGCCGTTTACGACTGAGCAGGAGGCTATCAATCTGGCGAATGATGTGGATTATGCGCTGGCTTCTTCGGTGTGGACTTCGAACCATGGTACGGCAATGCGTGTGTCCCGGGACCTGGATTTCGGAGCCGTATGGATTAACACGCACGTGTTGCTGACCGCTGAAATGCCTCATGGTGGGTTTAAGTTCTCCGGCTATGGCAAGGATCTTTCGCTGTATTCGGTGGAGGAGTACACCCGTGTGAAGCACGTCATGAGCGATTTGAGCGCATAACCCCACCCTTTTGCCAGCCTCTTGCACCTTCGGGCGGGGTGCTGGTGCCTTCTATCCCTTCAGCGTGTTAATCCGAAGCGGTGCGGGCGTATTAGCGCCTGCACCGCGGGGTTGGCTGCATCCATAAATATTAGTGCGCGCAATATGTTCTGTGCGCCACCTATGAAAGGTGTTCTCATGGTAGAGATGTATCGTCTTCCGCAAGATATTAAACTTACAGGTGAATTTCCCGGGCCTGTTTCACGTGCCTTGGGACAGCGCCGTTCTGCGGCGGTTCCGGCCTCGGTGGCTTCTGGTATGCCGGTGTATGCGGTGGATGCGGATGGCGGCGTTATCGTTGACGCAGATGGTAATTCTTGGGCTGATCTGGGCTCCGGTATTGCCGTTACAAGCGTCGGCGCTTCAGCCCCGAAGGTTGTTCAGGCTGTTCAGGAGGCGGTTGCCCATTTCACGCACACCTGTTTTATGGTGACCCCGTATGAGGGGTATGTAGCTGTTGCTGAGAAGCTGAATGAGTTAACCCCTGGCAATTTTGAGAAGCGCTCTGTACTTTTTAATTCCGGCGCCGAGGCCGTGGAGAACGCTGTCAAGATTGCCCGTGCGGCCACCGGCCGTAACGCTGTGGTGGTTTTTGATCACGCATACCACGGGCGCACCAACCTGACAATGGCGCTGACCGCTAAAGCTGCCCCCTATAAGAAGGGGTTTGGCCCGTTCGCTCCGGAGATCTACCGTGCCCCAATGAGCTACCCGTACCGTGACGAGCCGACAATGGACGGTAAAGAAGCGGCACAGCGCACGATTGATGTGATCGAAAAGCAGATTGGTTCAGAGTATGTTGCCGCTATTGTGTTAGAGCCGATTCAGGGTGAAGGCGGTTTCATCGTACCTGCGGAGGGGTTCATGCCTGCCCTGGTTTCGTGGGCTCGTGAGAAGGGCATCGTGTTCATCGCGGATGAGGTTCAGTCCGGTTTCTGTCGTACTGGCAAATGGTTTGCCAGCGAGTATGAGGGGGGTTGAACCTGATCTGGTAACAACCGCCAAAGGGATTGCTGGTGGTATGCCGCTTTCAGCAGTAACTGGCCGTGCGGAGCTTTTTGAAAAGGTTCAGCCGGGCGGTTTGGGCGGCACCTACGGCGGAAACCCGGTGTCATGTGCTGCGGCTCTTGCCGCTATTGAAACTATGCAGGAGTGGGATTTGAATGCCCGCGCGCTACGTCTTGAGGAGATTGTGACGGCAAAGCTGACTCCTTTGGTTGAGGAGTTAGATATCGTAGGTGATTTCCGTGGCCGTGGTGCCATGCTGGCCTTAGAGTTTGTGGCTGATTCCATTTCTAAAGCCCCGCACCCTACGGCGGCTAAGGACGTGGCAGCTTATTGCCGGGATCGTGGCGTACTGATTCTTACCTGCGGCACGTACGGTAATGTGGTGCGACTCCTACCGCCTTTGGCGATGCCTGATGAGCTATTAGAACAGGCTATGGATATCCTTGTGGCAGGAATTCGTGATGTAGCCTAGTACGTTTATTGGTAAAGCCCCGGTATTTTTCGCGGCCGGGGCTTTACCATACCTAATTTATTTTGCATCACATATACCAATATTCAGTTTGCAGATTACATACCATTTACTGCGATATCTTGCCTCACATATTTTATGTATAAAATAAAACAATCACTAGTGATGTCACTTACAGTTTAAAATTTCTAGTATAATCTTAACTCCATAAGCTGAATCACATATTGAGCAGGTCGCTATGAGCACACACCCATCTAGCGATGAGATAGCTCCGAAAGGAGAGGCACCTTGACTCAGAATAGTCAGTCTCATAAACAGTCTAATCCTCACGGGCAGGTCCATATTCAGGACGCTGCACCAGCGCACCCCCATGGCGCTATAGATACCAGCGCCGCCAATAAGAAGGGGCTTTCTTCCGGATCCGTTTCTCTCTTTGGGTCTATTATTATTGGTATTTCTGTGGTCGCCCCAGCATATTCTTTGTCCGGGGCGCTAGGGCCTGTAGGGGCTGTTGCAGGTGAGCATATGCCTGCTATCTTCCTGATCGGTTTCATCCCCATGCTTTTAGTGGCCATCGGGTACCGAGAGCTCAATGCTGCTATGCCCGATGCAGGAACCACCTTCACATGGACCACCAAAGCATTTGGCCCGTGGGTCGGATGGATTGGGGGCTGGGCGCTTCTTGCTGCTACTATCTTGGTTCTCTCGAACTTGGCAGGGATCGCTGTTGATTTCTTCTACCTAGCCCTTTCACAGGTTTTCTCAAACCCTGATCTGGCTACTCTATCCAGCAATAACCTCATTAATATTGGAACTTTCTTAGCATTTATGGCTTTCGGGTGCTATATCACCTACCGCGGCCTAGATGCCACCCAGAAATCCAAACCGTATTTATTATTTTCCAGCTTGTAGTTCTCGCTATCTTTGCTATCGTTGCTCTCTATAAGGCCATCACTGGAGGGGGTTTCGCTAATTTATCCCCAACCTTTGAATGGTTTAACCCGTTTGGAGTTGAATCTTTCTCAGCTTTTTCATCCGGTATTTCTCTTGTGTTCTTTATTTACTGGGGCTGGGACGCGGTGCTCACCATGAATGAGGAGACAGAAGGGGAGCACACCACCAGCGGGCAGGCCGCGGTGGGAACCATTTTGACTGTGGTTCTTCTCTATCTGCTTATCTCAGTCGGCACCCTAGCTTTCGCAGGCACCTCATCGGAGGGGCTGGGGCTGGGCAACCCTGACAACCAGGAGAATATTTTTGCTGCTCTCTCCGGCCCCGTCTTGGGGGCTCTTGGCATTATGATGTCGTTTGCAGTGCTGATTTCTGCCCTTGCCTCTTTGCAATCAACCGCTGTGTCGCCAGCCCGCACACTGTTGGCAATGGGCTATTACAAGGCTCTGGGGCCCAAGTTCGCGAATATTAGCCCTAAATTCCAGTCCCCAAGCTACGCAACACTTGCTTCCTGTTTAATCGCTACACTGTTTTACGTTCTTATGCGTTTTATCTCTACATCTGTCCTGTGGGATACAATCTCTGCGCTGAGCCTCATGGTATGCCTGTACTACGGGATTACAGCGTTCGCATGTGTATGGTATTTCCGTAAAATTTCGTTTTCTTCAGGGGTTAAGGAATTCTTGAATAAGTTCCTTTTCCCGATGCTGGGCGGCATTATGCTTCTAGTGTTCTTCGCACGAACCAGCTACGATTCGATGGATCCCGGATACGGGTCAGGTTCCGAGATTGGGGGAGTCGGGCTTGTTTTCTGCTTGAGCGTAGCAATACTTATTCTGGGGCTGTGTGTTATGACATATCAGCGGTGTGTTCGCCCAGCGTTCTTTAAAGGAAAGATCCCTATGGAAGTTGAGCACATGATCGAATAGGATTACAGGCAGTTTGAAACTGTCCTTTCAAGCTTAAATAGCTAAGGCGGTAACCCGCGTGTATGCGGGTTACCGCCTTAGCTATTCCTATAAAAACTATTACGAGATTGCGAAGTGAGACCGATAGTACTGCAGCCGGTCTTCTAGGGTTTTCTCCAGCTCTTCAATGCTACGGCGTTCCATGAGCATATCCCAGTGGGTACGAACCGGTTTCTCGTCCTCTGCGGAGGAACCGCTGTCGCCATTTACAAGGAACGCTTCTTTACCAGATTTAGCAGTCCAAGTCTGAGGGATTTCAGCTTCGGCCGCGAAGGTCACAAATACCCGGTCGCCGTCGGCGGTACGGTATTCAACACGCTGACGAGGTGCAGGCTGTACGTTCGATTCGGTTTCCATGGACTGGGAGCCAAGGCGCATACCGCGCAGGCTACGATCGCTCACTTATTCCTCCAATAGCCGGTGTGGTTTGATGCTTATAGGCATCCGTGCATAACGTCAGGCGGGGGAGAGAGTTTCCCTCGAACGTTTGAAACATCCATTATATCGGGAAATCTTGTCTCCACCCGCCTGCAGTTCACTATAGGCGTTTTAAACGGCTATTTTTTAGAAACCGGAACCACCATTGAGATCATCACTGGCGTGCTTAGGTTTGGTGATATTTACGGGTGCGTCCTTAAGATCAGATACCGGCAGGGTCCCGAAAGCATTACCCAATCCGCGCAGTGCATCACCAAGCTCGGTCGGAATAAACCAGAGCTTATTGGCCTGCCCGTCAGCCAGCTTAGGCAGCGTCTGCAGGTACTGGTATGTCAGCAGCTGCTGGCTGGGGTTCGACTGGTGAATAGCCTCGAACACCTTGCGCACAGCGTCAGCTTCACCATCTGCCCTGAGCACAGTCGACTGTGCGTCACCTTCTGCACGAAGAATCTGCGCTTGTTTTTCACCTTCTGCACGCAGAATTGCGGCACGGGATTCACCCTCTGCCGTGAGGATATCGGACTGCTTCTTACCTTCTGCAGTAAGAATAGCGGCACGACGGTCACGTTCTGCACGCATCTGCTTCTCCATCGAGTCTTGGATGGAGTGCGGCGGCTGGATCTCTTTAATATCGACGCGGGAGATACGCAGGCCCCAGCGACCAGTGGTTGAATCGAGAACGCCACGCAGCTCGGTGTTAATCTGATCGCGGGAGGTGAGAGCCTGTTCGAGGTTTAGCCCACCCACCACGTTACGCAGGGTTGCGCTCGTTAGTTCATCTACCGCACGAATGTAGTTAGTAATCTCGTAGGTCGCGGCTTTAGGATCGGTCACCTGGAAGTAGACCACGGTGTCGATGCCAACCACGAGGTTGTCTTCGGTAATCACAGACTGTGCGGGGAATGAAACAACCTGTTCACGCAAATCGATTAGCGGCAGCAGCCGATCTAAGAAAGGGATCACAATATGTAAACCAGGATGGAAAGTAGTGTGGTACCTACCCAAGCGCTCAACGATACCAGCACGAGCCTGAGGGATCACCCTGATAGTTCGTATTAAAGCGATGACCACAAAGATCACCAGTGCTATACCAATGATGGTTAGAATGTTAAACACTCTAGATATTCCTCCTTAGAACAAAATCCAAATTTTCGAATATATTATCGAATTTTGGAGCGGTGATTAAATAGGGTTAGCTAGGGGAGTAGAGGCTGCTCCTGAATAGTTCCAACGATAGCGGTAGCACCGTCAATCTCTACAACACGCGCTTTGCCTCCGGCAGGTATAGTCCCTAGAGTTGAACGGGCACTCCATATATCACCTTCAAGGCGCACCAATCCGCCATCAGCGGTGACAGCCTGTACAACTTCAACTTCCTGACCTAACAGTGCAGTAACATTAGTAGTGTTTTCAGGAGTATTTTTATTCAACCGTGCCAGCAAACGGGGTCGGAGTATAAAAACCAAGAGCACACCAACAACGCAGAAAACTATGCATTGGCCGATGAATGTCTGGTTAATGGGAGTTGATGCACTTGTGACCAATGCCGCAACAGAGAACATTAGGAACACTAAGTCCAGTGAGAGAACTTCAATCAGCGCTAGCAAAATGGCTATCACAAGCCACAAAGCCCATGGTGTATCTATGAACCAGTCAAGCATTGATTTCCTCCTCATTGCAGGTTCAATGATGGGCTTTGAGTAGGAGCCCACTGGAAGCATTATCCCATGAGCAATATCACCAATCAATGATTTACAGCCAATACCAAGGTTCCTATAAAACCGATAATATACATTATGTAAAGTAAAGCTAAAATTCACTACCCCATCAAGCTGATATCTACGCCTTCCTGACCTTCTCGGTGCGTCCTGCCTAGCGCCTGTGGAACACACCGTACTCACCCAACGCCATTAAATCCTGGTTCCGCTTCTATAGATGTTGGCCTTTACGTGACTGTAAATTCAGCACCTGCACGAGAACATAACCGATACAATCGATGTATCAGGATTTTCCAGTTTTTTCCCTAGAAAGATGTTCCTTATGCGCTCCCGTGATCCTCAGTTAAGCCGCGATACTCTCAAGAATGCCACGGCGTCTCGGGGCGTTCCTATTGCGGTCTCTGCACTCATAGATTTTGTCGTGGTGATTCTCTTTGCCTTCATCGGTGTGAAGAATCATGGGTACTCCCTTGATCATGTTTTTGAAGCCGCTCGACCCTTTCTGATTGGTGTGGCCTGTGTATGGTTTGTCTTTATTTTTATGTCTGTTTTCAAGACTGGTAAGCGTCCTAAAAACCTGTGGGTTCAGGGCTTGTGTGCTTGGTGTGGAACTCTTGTCATCGGCCATATCCTACGGGCGGTGACCACCGGTGAGATTGCGCAGATTAGCTTTATTATTGTCTCTATCTGCGCCTTGGGCGTGTTATTTTTCACCTGGCGGGCGGTCGCAGCTCTGGTGCTTAAACTAAATACCCGAAAAAAGAAATAACCCTACTCCCCCTGAACATAAACATTCAACCTTAACGTGAAGGTGCAAAAGAACGGCAAGTCTTTCGCACCTTCACGATATTTAGCTGACGAATATGCTACTTATTCTATTCCGCTGCTGCACGACTAAAATCGATCCATCGATTCAAGACACTGTCAGCCGCGCCAGAGTCAATGGATTCCCGTACGTCTGCAAGTGCCTGAGTATAGCGCTCGTCGAAAGCGCCTTCATCGGAGTCCCGGTAGGCTGTTAAACCAGCCGCCGCATTAATCAGTACCGCATCACGGATAGGACCCAGCTCTCCCCCGTTTCCACCTTCTCCAGCAAGAATGGCCCGAAAAATTGTGGCGTTATATTGGGCGTCCCCGCCCCGTAAAGCCTCCAGTGGGGCATGGCGCACTCCATAGTCGCTTGGGGTGAACGTATATTCTTTAAGTTCGCCTGCAGAGGCTTCCCACAACTGTGAGGATGTGGCGATGCTTAACTCATCCAACCCATCATTACCACGGAAAATTATGGCGTGATCCCCCCGGTCAGCAAAAACCTGGGCTATCTTAGGGGCCATTTCCTGGTGCGCAACCCCAATAGCAGAGGACCGCACCCGAGCCGGGTTTGTCATGGGCCCCAGGTAGTTAACGCAGTAGGAATACCCAGCGCACGGCGGGTTGGCCCCACAAAACGCATTGCCGGATGAAAAGTCATAGCGAAAAGGAACGTAATACCCGTCTTCTGAGCGCATTCCGCAACAGACTCAATGGGCATATCAAGGCGGATTCCCAAGGCCTCCAAAACATCAGCAGAACCAGATTTAGAAGTGGATGCACGGTTTCCATGCTTAACCACGGTGGCTCCAGTGCCAGCAATAACGAGAGCTGCCATTGTTGAGATGTTTACGGTATTCTGCTGGTCTCCCCCGGTGCCAACAATATCGACAGCGTCCGGGCCAATGTTCACCTTTTCGGCTTTGGCAAGCATACCGCGCGCCAAAGCCCCTAATTCGGCAGGGGTCTCCCCTTTCATATGCAGCGCCGTCAGAAAAGAGGCTAACACCGATTCGGGGGTTGCTCCGGTCATTATCTGATTCATGGCCCAGTCAATCTGGTCCACGGTGAGGTCAATGTTTTTTATCAGCTGGTTGAGGATCTGCTTCCAGCTCAAAGGCTCAGATACAGTAGCGTTCATACTCTCGATTCTAAGCCCTACATACAAAACAACAGGTTTTGTGCATGTCCCCTACCGCTCTACACAGCCCAAAGATTCACCGGCGCCTGGCAACTAACCGGAACATTACAAAAACTGCAGAGTCGTCGCGGAAGCCAAAATCCGCGAATTCTTGGGGTTTTTCTAGGTAATTTTTAACGTATTTAGGGTTTTAAGGCATATGTCTTTGGTTCCAAGCCGGTTTTAGCGACATAATGTCTATGTGACAACTGTAACCGTTAACCCCAAGAAACCAGCACATCCGGCTCTGAACAGGCCCAACACGGTGGCTATTGGCACCGTGGTGTGGCTCGCCTCTGAGCTGATGTTCTTCGCTGGTCTTTTTGCCATGTACTTCACGCTCCGCGCGTCACGCCCAGATATTTGGGAAGATAACGTGCACAAGCTGAACGTGACTTTCGCACTGATCAACACCATCATTCTTGTGCTTAGCTCCGTCGCCTGCCAAATGGGCGTTTGCTGCAGAGCAGCTCAAGCCCCGCCGCACTGGTTCCTCGTTAAATGTCAAGGCATGGGGCATGGCCGAGTGGTTCGTGTTGACCTTCATTATGGGCGCTATCTTCGTGGCCGGGCAGGCTTACGAATATGCAACCTTGGTATCCGAAGGCGTCACTATTGCGTCCAGCGCATATGGTTCTGCCTTCTACATCACCACAGGTTTCCACGCTCTCCACGTGACCGCCGGTCTGGTGGCTTTCCTCCTGATTATTGGTCGCGCCTACGTCGCTAAACGCTTCGGCCATTACGAAGCGACCAGTGCCATTGTGGTCTCGTACTACTGGCACTTTGTCGATGTTGTGTGGATCGCTCTTTTCTTTGTTGTCTACTTCGTGAAGTAGCGACAAGCGCCCCGTCCTTACCCCATCTAGCACACACAAGGAAAACGACGTGAAGGCACTTTCCCAAAAGCGGCGTCACCCGCTTGCAGCCGTCGTGTTGCTGGCTTTAGCCCTCATCCTCACTGGTGGTCTATATACAGTTGCCACTGCCACCAATCAGGCTAAGGCTGAGTCAAACCATGCATACACCCAACAGGATGTAGAAGCAGGACAGAAACTGTTTCAGGCAAACTGCGCAACCTGCCACGGCACAAACGCCGAAGGTACCGCCGATGGTCCTTCGCTGATTGGTGTCGGTGCGGCCGCTGTTGACTTCCAGGTCGGTACCGGTCGTATGCCCATGCAGATGCAGGGCACGCAGGCACAGATTAAACCAGGCCAGTTCAACGAGGAGCAGACCAGGCAGCTCTCTGCATATGTTGCTTCACTTGGGGCTGGGCCAACTATCCCCGAGACAGCGTACCTTGATACCACCCAAGGTGATGCTGCCAATGGGGCACGTGTCTTTCTTGCCAACTGCGCAATGTGCCACAACGCAGCAGGCGCTGGTGGGGCACTAACCCGCGGTAAGTTCGCCCCCACCCTGATGGGTGTGAAGGAGCAGCACATCTATGAAGCCATGGAGACCGGCCCGCAAAACATGCCCGTCTTCAACGATGCAAACCTTACCCCGGAAGAAAAACGAGACGTTATTACCTACCTAAAAGCCCAGGAGAAGAACGTCTCCCCCGGCGGCATGAAACTTGGGTCGTTGGGCCCTGTTTCTGAGGGTCTGCTCATTTGGACCGTTGGCTTAGGTATTGTAATCGTCTTCGTCATCTGGCTGACTTCCCGTTCAGCGTAGGTACGCACACACTATTCGTACAGAAAAAGATTTGAGGCAACACAATGGGAAACCATAGTGACGGCACAAAAGCCCAAGGCTCAGCCGTAGTTACCTCTTCAGAGGAATCAGAGGAGCAGTTTCGCAACCCGGGGCTGCCTCCTCATCGTCCACGTCTAACAGACGTAGACCCTAAGCGTGCTAAAGGCGCAGAACGTCAAGTCATCCTTCTCTTCGTACTATCGATGCTTGGCTCTTTGCTCTTTGGGTCGCATACTTCGGCATCTCAGCTGAAGGTAATTTTTACGATGTTAACAACACCGAGCCCACCAGCAAATTGCAGTTGCAGAACCTGCTGCTAGGTCTTGGTATTGCCTTTGCAATGTTTGGTATTGGTATTGGTGTGGTCCATTGGGCACGTACCCTCATGCCTGACCATGAGCTTGTCGAAGAACGTCACGATCTGCGCCCTGAAGAGGATCGGGCTGAGGCCACCGAAATTGTTGAAACGATCGTAGACGAATCTGGCATTAAACGCCGCCCGCTTCTGCGTAACACACTCATTGGTTCGGTTATTCTGGCACCGTTAACTTTCGTGACGTTCTTCCGTGACCTAGGGCCTGCGGATCCTTCGGTACTCAAACGCACCATGTGGGATAAGGGCGTGCGGTTGGTTCGAGACCCATCCGGAACCCCCATTAAGGCAGCGGATGTGACCATCGGTTCCGCGTACCATGTGCTCCCCGAGACTTTGTCCTCGCTTAGCCACGAAAACGGCTACCTGGAGGAGAAAGCAAAAGCAGTGGTTCTGCTCATGCGTCTTGACCCGCAGGAGATGAAAATCTCTGAGGAACGTAAAAACTGGCATGTGGATGGTATCGTCGCCTACTCCAAGGTGTGCACCCATGTGGGTTGCCCTATCGCCCTGTACGAGCAGCGCACTCACCACCTGTTGTGCCCGTGCCACCAGTCAACTTTTGATGCTGCGGATGAATGCAAGGTCGTTTTCGGCCCTGCAGGCCATGCGCTTCCTCAGCTTCCCATTACTGTTGACAGCAACGGCTACCTTGTCGCCCAAAGCGACTTCCACGAGCCGGTTGGTCCCGCGTACTGGGAACGTGGCGCACAAATTGAGCAGATGCGCACCGAACGTGAGAAGGAGGGACAGAAGTAATGTCTGCTACTCAGACCGGCTACGAATATAAAGCTAAAACCGGTACCGGGCGCATCGCTAACTTCGTAGATACCCGTGTTGGTCTCTCAGGCGTTGTGAAAGAATTTGGTCGAAAAATCTTCCCTGACCACTGGTCATTTATGTTTGGTGAGGTTGCCCTGTACAGCCTCGTCATTCTGCTTATCTCCGGCACTTTTCTTACTTTCTGGTTTAATCCTTCCACGGCTGCTGTCACCTATGATGGCTCCTATGTTCCGATGAAGGGTACAGAAATGTCGGTGGCGTTTGCCTCCACCCTCGACATTTCTTTGATGTGCGAGGCGGACTACTGCTACGGCAGATCCACCACTGGGCAGCGCTCATGTTCATGCTGGCCATCTGCATCCATATGCTCCGTGTTTTCTTCACAGGTGCTTTCCGTCGCCCCCGCGAGCTGAACTGGGTTGTGGGATGCGTGCTTTTTGTGGTGGGTATCTTGGCTGGTTTCACCGGCTATTCCCTGCCGGATGATGTGCTCTCTGGCAACGGTTTGCGCATTATTGACGGTATTATGAAGTCAATTCCGCTTATTGGCACCTATGCATCGCTCTTCTTCTTCGGTGGCGAGTTCCCCGGTGAGCATATTATTGGGCGCCTCTACACCCTGCACATTATGATTATCCCCGCCACCCTTCTGTTGTGCGTGGGTATTCATATGTTCATGGTTGTGCTCCACAAGCACACCCAGTACCCGGGGCCGGGCCGCACTAATGATAATGTTGTTGGCTTCCCGGTTGGCCCAGTTTACGCTGCTAAAGCCGGTGGTTTCTTCTTTATTGTGTTCGGCATTATTGCGTTCTTGGCCTCAACATTCACCATTAACGCTATCTGGAACTACGGACCGTATGACCCCTCACCGGTGCAGGCAGGTACTCAGCCTGACTGGTATGTTGGTTTCGGTGATGGTGCATTACGTTTATGGCCCGGTGTGTGGCCGTTCCCGTGGGAAATCCAGGCAGGAGGAACCTGGGTACTGAACGTGCTTCTACCGTTTGCGTTGGCGGGCCTGCTGATGGGTTTCCTGTTCACTTGGCCTTGGATTGAGCGTTGGGTGACGAAGGATGACCGCGTCCACAATATCCTGGATCGCCCACGTAACGCGCCATTCCGCACCGCAGCTGGTGTTGCGGGTATCATCTATTATTCGGTGCTTATGATCGCGGCTTCCTCGGATCTGATCGCAACTCACTTCCATGTTTCTCTCAATGACGTGGCGTACGTTCTGCGTGCCCTATTCTTTGTGGGACCGGTGCTTGGATTTGAGATTACTCGCCGTATCTGCCTCTCGCTGCAGCGTAAGGACCGTGAACTTGTTCTGCACGGTATTGAGACGGGCCAGGTAGTTCAGCTTCCTCACGGTGAGTTTATTGAGGTTCATAAGCCTCTGGACGAGTACCGCCGGTACAAGCTGGTGAGCTTCGAGTCCCCCGCTGTCCTACCGGCTCAGCCGAACGCCAAGGGTAAGGTTACCCCTGTTGAGAAACTACGTGGTGGTCTTTCTAAGTTCTTCTTCACCGACCGAGTTCTGCCGGTTACCCCGCAAGAGCTAGAAAGTGCTCACCATGAGCATAATGAACGCGAGGTGGAGGGTAGCTCGCCTAAGTCTGAACTGAACCAATAAGTACGGTTCACATACCGAACGTGGGGTTCCTGCTGTAAAGGCAGGAACCCCACGTTTGTATACCCTATGTTTGCTTATCCTCTCCCCTTATAGCAGGGGTGGGATTAAGGCTCAGCGGGTTTATTGTAAAGCCTTATACAAGAATATCTCAGTGGACCGTTATTGTCTCTGTAAAAGGCCTAGAAACCAGTTTCTAATACACACCCAGGATGTACTCTCTGAAGCCGTTCTCAGGAGATGGAAGAGATCTCCTTGCCCGTTCTTACTGCTGACCTGCTGTGGGCTTCTGCAGAGGTTCTACATGATCCCGTAGCCCCACATCCTTTAGCGTGCCCGCATTGGTTCTTAAAGAATAGACGCATCCATCGTTGTTAACAGGTAAACCCCCGGGTAGGCTCAGAGCTTTCTGAACGCTTCCGGGGGTTCTAAGCTGCGGCAGTCCTTCGGTATAAAAGGCGCGCGGTTATTATTTAGTGTGCGTGGTCACCACGGCTATACTCGTAGACCCAGCCGATTACTGCTGCTGCAGCAAACGGGATGGCAATGAGTACAACCCACCAGGCAATGGCGGCGCCCAGCACAACAAACATACAGGCAACACCAATGGCGAAGGGCCACCACGACCACGGTGAGTAGAAACCGTACTCGCCCGCTCCTTCAGCGATTTCGCCCTCATAATTATCCATAGGCTGATCGGGTATCTTTCGCGCCGTAAAAATCAGGAAGTACGCCAAGAAAAGACACATGAGACCCGTCACAAGGAGCGCAGGAAAACCAGCCCACTCGTCAAAACCAGTCATGAAACCGTAGACAACTCCCACCAGGATCATAAACAGACCCACATAGAGGAAGATCATTCCGAGAATTTTCACGAGCTATTCCCCTTTCTGCGATGCCAAGGCCGCAGCGGCAACATCGTGGTTAGTAGAGAGCTCCGGGTGATGCAGGTCCAGGGCCGGGCGTTCCGAGCGGATACGCGGCAGAGCGGTAAAGTTGTGGCGCGGAGGCGGGCAGGAAGTTGCCCACTCCAGCGAACCGCCGAAGCCCCACGGGTCGTCAACTTCAACTTTCTTACCATAACGTGCGGTAACGTACACGTTCCAGAACCACGGGATCATTGAGACGGCCAGAATCATTGACCCTATTGTCGAGAACTGGTTCATCCACGTGAAATTATCCTCGGGTAAATAATCTGCGTAGCGTCGAGGCATGCCGTCAACACCAACCCAGTGCTGGATCAGGAAGGTGGCGTGGAAGCCCAAGAATACCAGCCAGAAGTGGATTTTTTTCCGATACGCTCGTTCAGCATCTTTCCGGTGAATTTAGGCCACCAGAAGTAGAAGGCCCCAAACATGCCAAACACGATAGTACCGAAAATCACGTAGTGGAAGTGCGCAACCACGAAGTAAGTGTCAGAGATGTGGAAATCCAACGGCGGGGTGGCAAGAATAATACCGGTGAGGCCGCCGTACAGGAAGGTGACCAAGAATCCGAAAATCCACAGCAGCGGAGTTTCGAAGGTAATAGATCCCTGCCACATAGTACCGATCCAGTTGAAGAACTTCACACCGGTTGGAACACCAATCATCATGGTCATGAATGAGAAGAACGGGAGCATAATCGCACCGGTCACATACATGTGGTGGGCCCACACGGTCACAGACAGGCCCGCAATGGCGATTGTTGCTGTGACTAGGCCCTTGTACCCAAAGATTGGTTTACGGGAGAACACCGGAATAATCTCTGAGGTCACGCCAAAGAACGGCAGGGCAAGCACATACACTTCTGGGTGCCCGAAGAACCAGAAGAGGTGCTGCCAAAGAACCGCTCCCCCGTTCTCGGGATCGAAGATATGACCACCAAAACGGCGATCCATACCAAGTGCGAACAACGCTGAGGCCAGCGGCGGGAAGATCATAATGATCAGGATGGAGGTAATCAGCGTCGCCCACGTAAAGACAGACATACGCCACATGGTCATGCCGGGTGCGCGCATTGCCACGATAGTGGTAATGAAGTTCACCGCACCCATAATGGTGCCAAAGCCTTGCAGCGCCAGGCCAAAGACCCATAGGTCACCGCCTACAGATGGGCTGTAAGTGGTGCTGTTCAACGGAACATACGCGAACCAGCCGAAGGACGCCGCACCCTGTGGGGTAATAAAGCCCGCGATAGCAACCAATGAGCCAAACAGGAAGAACCAGAAGGCCAAGGCATTCAGCCGCGGAAACGCAACATCCGGAGCGCCAATTTGTAGTGGGATAAGCACATTAGCCAACCCAGTAAAAAGTGGGGTGCCGAACATGAGCAGCATCAGCGTGCCGTGCATTGTGAAAAGCTGGTTGAACTGTTCCTTGGTCTGCAGAATCTGCATACCGGGTTCGAAAAGCTCAATGCGCATTAGCAGCGCCATAGTGCCGCCCATGCAGAAGAAAATAAAGGCGGCAATCAGGTACATGTACCCGATGGTCTTGTGATCGGTGGAGGTAATCCAATTGACGAAGATGCGCCCCTTGGACTTCGGAACCACACGCGGCGCAACAGTAGTCGCACTCTCAGTTGAATACTCGAGGGTAGTCACGGTTCACCTCATTTACTTGTCTGCGGGACGCGGGGTCGCGTTCTGGTTGGGGTTACGGTTGTATTCGTCACCAACAACACCCTGGTTTTCTGGGTTTTGTTTCAAGGACTCAATGTACTTATCGTAGTCCTCCCGGGAAACAACCTTCACGTTAAAAAGCATCTCAGAGTGGTACTCACCACAAAGCTCAGCACACTTACCCTTGTAGTCGCCAGGCTCCTTAGTCGTGATGTAGATGTGATTCGTCATCCCAGGAATAGTGTCTCGCTTCTCAAGAAATGCAGGCACCCAGAATGAGTGAATAACATCACGAGATTTAAGAGTGATATCAACGTTGGAATTAGCAGGCAAATACAGGGTGGGCAAGGCAGCCTCTTTGCCTTTGCTACCGTCCAGGTGTGCCTGTACACCGGTAACATGCACATTCGCATCGGTATAGTTGAAATCCCACGCCCACTGTTTACCGTAGACTTCAACACTTACTTGGCGATCCGAGCCGGATTTGGGTGCGGTCACCTGGCGCTCCACCCGGTCTGAGAAAGTAAACATACTCACGATCAGAACAACCGGGACGAAGGTGTAGAAAACCTCCAACGGCAGATGATAACTAAGCTGACGCGGGTAGCCGGTTTCATTCTTCCGGCGGCGGTAGGCGATGATACACCATAGCATCAAGCCCCAAGTTATAAGGCCAACGACAAGAGCAGCTGCCCAGGTCCCAACCCAAAGATGCATAAGGTTCTCGGCATTATCGGTTGCCGGACGGCCAGGTTTTACCGGCAGCCAACCGACGGATGCCCTATCCATTGAACAACCAGTCACAAGCAACACCACTGAAGTCCCAAGCCCGAAAAGGCTAAAACTTTTTGGTGTGCGACTGCCGGTTCGATGCTGCGAACTCACAGACGGCCCTTCCTGTTCTTACGGTGTGTGCTAAGCCGAAGCCCACCAGGTGGTAGATTTCGGCAGTTTTCATAAAAACTCGTCTCTTAGAGCTTACCGCGATTTTCCCCGATACGTTGACACTCTGTCAGTGAATTTGTGAGTTTCCCGAAAAATTACAGAATTTTAACGATAAATAGGTCCCCGTACACTCGGTACGGGAACCTATTACGACCTTATAAAATTATGCGCGATACGAGCAGAAGCCTAGTGGAACGAATCGCCACAGGCACATGAGCCAGCAGCGTTCGGGTTGTCGATGGAAAAACCCTGCTTCTCAATCGTATCTTCAAAATCAATGGTTGAGCCGTCCAGGTAAGGGGCACTCATTTTATCAACAATGACCTGCACGCCCTCATAGTCGCGTACGGCATCGCCGTCGAGCACACGCTCGTCAAAGTACAGCTGGTAGATAAGGCCTGAGCAGCCACCAGGCTGAACAGCTATGCGCAGACGCAAGTCAGTGCGGCCTTCCTGTTCTAGGAGCGTACGCACCTTGTTCTGTGCGACTTCGGTGAGGTTCACGCCGTGGGTGGGAAGCTCAGTTGCTACAGCTTCAGTCATTTCCTGTCCTTTCCTCTGCCCAGATAAGGCATATTTAGGGATAACGTTACGCCCGCTGCCTTCGTCCGACAACATAGGGCATCCCAAGTTCGCCGGGGGCGTGAGATTGCATACGCTCTCAGGATACCAATATTGTCAACACCAACGCCGAGGAGGGTGAGGAAAACAACAGAATGCTCCCCGCTCCCCCAGGCTCACAGCGATCTGCGGGCTTATTTAGCGGAGCATAACTCGCTTATCATGAGTGCTTCCGCAAGGATACCGCACTTGAAATCAGGTATATACAGCGACTCATTAGCGCTGTGTGCCCGTGTATCGGGGTCTTCAACTCCTGTAATAAGAATCTGAGACTCTGGGAATACCGATTTTAGGTCTGAGATAAACGGGATAGAGCCGCCCATACCAGTCTGTACAGGCTCCTCTTCCCAAGCGCTGCGCATAGCCGCCAAAGCCAGTTGCGCCCCTTCCTGTTGAGTGTCTGCAGCAAATGGTAATCCGGAATCCACCGGAGTGTAGCTCACTTCAGCACCAAAGGGGGGCATGTGCCGCCAGATGCTCCGCCAGCATCTGATGCGCATGCTCGGGAGTATCCCCCGGTGCGAGGCGTGTGCTGATCCGGGCCCGGGAGAGTGCTGCAAGAGTGTTTGAGGATTCGGCGATAGACGGTATGTCCATACCGATTACAGAGATAGCGGGCTGATGCCACAGCCGCGACGTTATCGGCCCGTGCCCAGCCAGAGAAACACTGTCCAGAATCCCAGAATCGGCCCGGAAGTCTTCTTCAGCGTATTCTAAAGCAGAATCGTTAAGGCGCACTAGCCCATTCACCGCTACCGAACCGTCATCGGTGTGCAGCGTAGCGATAAGACGGGCCAGAACGGTGTGAGCGTCAAGGTAGGGGCCACCGAAGATACCGGAGTGTACTGCATGGCTCCCCGTGCGCACTTCAATATCGCCGCTGGCGACACCCCGCAGTGATGTGGTCAGCGCCGGGATTCCAGCACGCCAGTTCGCGGAATCGGCAACGATAATATAGTCTGCAGCGAGCTGCTCACGATAGGTGCTGATAAAAGACGTGAAAGAAGGGGACCCTGCTTCTTCCTCCCCTTCAATGAAGAGTTTCACCCCTGCTTTAAAATGCTCTCCTAAAACTTCACGAACGGCGCGGAATGCAGCTAGGTGCAACAGCACCCCGGCTTTGTCGTCAGCAGCCCCGCGTCCGTATAGCCTCTCCCCTTTACGGGTTGCCACGAAAGGGTCTGTCTGCCACAGCTTACGCTCCCCAGTGGGTTGTACATCATGGTGAGCGTATAACAGAATCGTTGGGTATCCGGGCGCTGCTGATTTCGAAGCGATGACTGCGGGCATCCCCTCACGTTGTGTACCAGTCTCATCGTCATATGTGGTGCTCAGAACGTGCGCTTCGTCGAACCCAGCGGCAAGCGCCAGTTCACGCACAGCTTCGGCGCTGCGGTGTACTTGGGATAAATCGTATGCTTCCCAGGCGATGGAGGGTATGGCGACGAGGCTGGTGAGCTCGTTGAGGGTTTCGTTGAATCGTGTGGTGATCGCGGTTTCGAGGGCTGCCCGGTGGGGGAAGGTATGGGTTGTAGTGTTCATGTTTCTAACCATACGCCTGTGGGGCTTGTGTTGTTGATTTTTTGGAGGCCGGGTTATGGAGTATTCGGCAGGGGCCCGAATTTTCGATATTCTGGTAGGGTGTTTGGTCGTAAAAGTAAAGTTGAGAAGTCTCCTATTGAGGCTGTTGAACCGGTTGAAGAGGCAGAACCTCAGGTTTCAAAGAATTCTGGTTACACCGCTCCGAAGGGGCGTCCTACGCCGTCGCGTAAGGAGCGTGAGGCTGCTCGCCGTAAGCCTATTGTTGGTGGTGATCGTCAGGCCGCTAAGGAGGCGCAGCGGGAGCAGCGGGCGCAGGACCGTAAGTTGCACGCTCATGCATTGCGTACTGGTGATGAGAAGTATGAGAAATATTTACCGGCGCAGCATCAGGGCAGGCAGCGGCGGTTTGTACGGGATTATGTAGATGCTCGGCGTAATGTTGGTGACTATATGTTATATGTGCTGGGCGGGTGCCTGCTGATTGGGCTTATTTTTGCGGGGACACAGTTGAGTTTCGCACCGCAGGTGTACACGGCCACAGTGTATATCATGTATGGTTATCTTTTTCTTTTTGCGTTGGACCTGTGGTTTTTGTGGCGCAAGCTGAAAGGTATTTTGGTAGGTAAGTTTGGTGAGGCCCAGCGCGGTAGTGTGTCGTATATTTTTGGGCGGGTTAGCATGATCCGTCGTCTGCGTCAGCCCGCGCCTCGGGTCAAGTATGGTGAATACCCAAAGTTTTAGAGTTTTTATTGGATGATATGTGAGGCTCCCGCCGGTGATGGCGGGAGCCTTTTGTGTATTAGTTTAGGAGTTTTTGCGGCGGAGTTTGAGAAGTCCGCGATTAATGTGGGCTGCCCAGAGGGGGCCTTCGTAGAGGAAAGCAGTGTAGCCTTGGACGAGGTTCGCGCCAGCATTGAGGCGTTCTTGGACGTCGCGGGCGGTGGTGACTCCGCCAACAGAGATAATGGTGATGGTGTCACCAAGCTCCTGTTTGAGCAGACGTAGTACTTCGAGGGAACGGGTTTTAAGCGGTTCACCGGAAAGTCCGCCTGCACCAATAGTGGTGATTTTGGTTTTGGGGCTGCGTAGGCCGAGTCCATCGCGGGCGATGGTGGTGTTGGTGGCGATAATGCCGTCAAGTTGTAGTTCTTTAGCAAGTTGGGCGACTGCGATAATGTCTTCGTCTGCCAGGTCGGGCGCGATTTTGACGGTGAGCGGTATGTGGCGGTGGGGTGAGACACGGTCAGCTTCTTCCCGTACGGATTGTAGGAGCGGACGGAGTGCCTCAATAGATTGGAGGGAACGCAGTCCTGGGGTGTTGGGTGAGCTGACGTTGACGGCAAGGTAGTCGGCTTGGGGCGCGAGGGTACGGGTAGAGATGAGGTAGTCGTCGATAGCGTTATCGAGTTCTACGGTTTTGGTTTTGCCGATATTGACACCGATGAGGGGCCGGGTTTGGGCGGGGTATTCGGTTTCGAGGTCGGCACGGGCAGCTGCGACGCGGGGCCCTACTGCTGCGGCGCCATCGTTGTTAAATCCCATGCGGTTAATGACGGCTTTATCTTCGATGAGGCGGAAAAGGCGGGGCTGAGGGTTCCCGGGTTGGGCTTGTGCAGTGACGGTTCCGATTTCAATATGACCGAATCCGAGGGCAGCGAGCGCAGGGATTGCTTTGCCGCCTTTGTCGAAGCCTGCGGCGATGCCGAAGGGTGAGGGGAAGGTGAGTCCCCATGGCGGTGGTTTGTAGGTCGGGGTGGGGTTGGAGGTAGTGTTTGAGGGCTCGGGTGATGCCGGTGTTTTTGAGGGTTTGGATGCCCCAGAGGCCGATGTGGTGGGCTTTTTCTGGGTCCATGCTTGCGAAGAAGAGTTTGAAGAAGGTTGGGTAGAGGCGCATGGTGTGCTCCTTGGGGTGGTTAGTTGGTGGTTTGTGCGGGTATTTTGTCGGTGGCGCCTCCGTATCGGCGGTCGCGGTGGGCGTATTCTTCGACGGCTTTGTAGAGGGTGCGGCGGTCTACGTCTGGCCAGAGTACGTTCATGAAGACCATTTCGGCGTAGGCGCTTTGCCAGAGGAGGAAGTTGGAGATGCGTTGTTCTCCGGAGGAGCGGAGGAAGAGGTCTACATCGGGTAGGTCTGGTTCGTCGAGGTATTTTTGGAAGGTTTTTTCGGTGATGGCGTTAGGTTTGAGGGTGCCTGCTTGTACGTCGCGGGCGATGGCTGCGGCGGCGTCTGCGATTTCGGCGCGTCCGCCGTAGTTGACGCACATGGTGAGGGTGCAGATGGTGTTGTTACGGGTTTCGCGTTCGCATTGTTCGAGTTGTTCGATGACGTTTTTCCAGAGTTTGGGGCGGCGGCCTGCCCAGCGGATGCGTACTCCCCAGGATTTGAGGGTTTCGAGTTGGCGGTTGAGGACTTCGGTGGAGAATCGCATGATGAAGGCGACTTCGCTGGGTGAGCGTTTCCAGTTTTCGGTGGAGAAGGCGTAGGCGCTGATGTAGGGGATGCCCATTTCTATGGCTCCGGCGACGACGTCGAGTAGGGCGGTTTCGCCTGCGCGGTGTCCTTCGTTGCGTGGGAGTCCGCGTTCGTTGGCCCAGCGTCCGTTGCCGTCCATGACGATGGCGACGTGTTGGGGGATGAATTTTTTTGGGGATGGGTGGTGGTGTTGTTCCAGTAGGGTGTGGTGGGGGTTTGATGGGCATTGGGGTCTTTCGGGTTGGGGTGGTTTCTTGGGGTTATTGTACCGTGTGGGGTTATGGTGTTTTTGGTTTCGAGGTGGGTGAGAGTTTTTGAGGGGGTTTCGAGGTGGTATTGGGTGGTGTTGAGGATGAGGTTAAGGATTTTTTTGGGTGGTGTGGGTGGGGGTTTTGTCGATGGTGTCCCAGTGGCCGGTGGTGAGGGCGTTGAGGTAGGTGGTTTCTTGGGTGTTGAGTGGGGTTAAAGGGTGTTGTGGTGGTGTGGGCGCAGGTGGGGCAGAGTGTGCCGTGGGGGTGTGGTAGCTGGTAGGGGTTGGGGTTCCGCAGTGGATGCAGGTGTTGGTGGTGAGGGGCCATCCGGCTAGTTGCATGGCTTGGGTGAGGTAGCGTGCGAGGATGTGGTGGGGGTGGTGTTTTTTTGTGGGCGAGGGTTGCGAGCGCGCCGTGGGTGAGGGTGTAGTGGGGTGGGGTTTCTTCGGGGGGCGTGTTGGTGGTGAGGGTTTCGCAGGTTTCGGCGATGACTGCTGCGGTGGTGTAGGCGGTGTAGTCGCCCATGATGGGGGCGGTGTAGGCGTGGAGTGTGGTGGTTTGGGTGATGGTGCGGAGTGTGCCGCGCCCTTGGGTGAGGGAGAGGGCTACGTGCATGTAGGGTTCGAGGCGGGCGCCGAATTTTGAGTTGGGTTTGCGGATTGATTTTGCAACGGCGTGGGTGATGCCGTTGTTGCGGGTGAGCATGATGATGATGCGGTCGGCTTCGCCGAGGTTTTGGGTGCGGAGGATGAGTGCGTGGTCGGTGTAGGTTTTGGGGGTGCTCACTGTGGGTTTATTCGTAGTCGATGTCGTCTTCGGGGGTGAAGGTGTTGTCATCGTTGGCGAGGATTTCTTCGAGGTCTTCGTCGTCGTCATCTCCGTAGACGGCGAGGGGGGTGACTTCGTTGTGTTCTTCGAAGAGGGCGTTTTCGTAGGTTTCGAAGGCGTTGGCGATTTCTACGTAGGCTTCGTCGATGGCGGGGTCGTGTTCGCCGTTGCGGTTGGTGACGGCGGTGAGGTGGTTTTGAGTGCGGTGATGAGGCGGTCAAGTTCGGTGTGGGGGTTGTTGTTCATGGTGTTATTGTATCCCACTGGTCTTGGGTTGTGGTGTGGGTGGTGTGTTCAGGCGCGCACCCGTTGTGGTGTGGGTGCGCGCCTGGTGGGGTGTTATGGGGTGGTTAGTATCCGAGGGTGTCGAGGGATGCTCGGATTGCTTCTGCGGAGGCGCGTAGTTTTGCGTGTTCGTTGTCGTCCATGGGGACTTCTAGGACGCGTTGTACGCCGTCGCGGCTGACGATGGAGGGTAGGGAGAGTGCGACGTTGTTGAAGCCGTACATTTTTCCTGCCATGGTGGTGGAGACGGGTAGTACTGCGTTTTGGCCTTGGAGGAAGGCTTCGGCGATGCGGGAGGCTGAGACGCCGATGGCGTAGTTGGTGGAGCCTTTGCCTGCGATGACGTTGTAGGCGGCGCGCATTGCGTCGTGGGCGAGGGAGTCGCGTACGTCTTGGGTGAAGAGTTTCTGGCCGTTGTGTTCCCATTCGGTGAGGGGGACCATGCCGATGTTTGCGGCGGACCAGACGGGGAATTCGGAGTCGCCGTGTTCGCCGACGATGTTGGCGTGGACGCTTTTAATGGATACTCCTGCTTTGGCGGCGATGAGCCAGCGTAGGCGGGAGGAGTCGAGGACGGTGCCGGAGGAGAGTACTCGGTTGGCGGGTAGGCTGGTGATTTTTTGGGTGACGACGGTGAGGACGTCGCAGGGGTTGGTGACGAGCATGTAGATGGCGCCGGGGGCGACGCTCATGAGGTCTGGGAGGAGTTTTTCGAGGATGCGGACGTTGGCTCCGGCGAGTTCCATGCGGGGCTGGTTGGGTTCTTGGCGTGCGCCGGCGGTGATGATGATCATGTCGGCGTCTTTGAGGGTTTCGAGTTCGCTTCCGCCGATGATGTTGCTTCGTGGGCGAACATGGAGCCGTGGGCGATGTCGAGGGCTTCTGCGTGGGCGCGTTTGCCGTCGATGTCGTAGAGTACGATTTCGCTGGCTGAGCCGCGGAGGGTGGCTGCGTATGCGGTTGCGCTACCGACGCCGCCTGCGCCGATGATGCCGAGTTTGGTGGGTCGAGTTTCGCCGTTCATGGGTTTTCCTCTCGGTTGATGTGAGGGGTTAGTGCGGGGGTTTCCCTGTGTTCTATTATGCCCTATTTTTGAGGGTTTGTGTGGTTTTATTTTTGATTTTTTAGAGATTTGTAGCGGCTTTATGGTGCTACAACCGATTTTTCTCTCATAAAACCATATAAGGGCGGATTGACTTTTTCATGCAGGTCACAGACGCGACAATCTGCTGGCGTGTTGTGGTGATCGCCTGTGTGGGGTGGAGTTAGGTGATGGCAGTTTTGTGACGGTTCTTAGCTGTCGAAGTATGTTTGCACCTGCACCGCTCCCCCGGCCTTTTCAAATTCTGCCTGCACGTCGGCGGCGAGCGCATCATCTGTGAGGAAATCAAGTGCTACCACCGCTAGGCCGTAGGCGCCGTCAAGTGCTGCTTCTTCGGCGCGGGGTGATTGTGCGGCGACGGCGAATTCTGCGGTGTGTAGGCCGGTCCCTTCGGGTGCTATCTGGATGAGCGGGTGGATTCCTGGTAGGCGCAGGCTAATGTTCCCGAAGTCGGTGGATGCTGCTAGGGTGTCGCTGATGGTTCCAGCCGGGTATGGGTTGCGCCCTATCTCGCGTTGAGCCAGTACCCATCGTTGCCCTAGTGTTTGGTTGGAGCGTACTGGCATGGTCATAGGTGAGGAATCCCAGTGGATATCGACCTGTACGCCCGCCATGAGTGCTGCGCCGTGAAGTACGTCTTCTATTCGGTGTGAGAGTGCCCGTAGGGTGGGGGCGTATCGGGAGCGGATATTAATGTGCAGGCTTGCCGTCTGCGGGATGAGGTTGGGGGTCTGTCCCCCGTTGTCGATAATGGCGTGGATGCGGTCGCTGACCGGCAGCTGTTGGCGTAACAGACCCAGCCCCTGGTAGGCCAGTGCTGCGGCGTCTAGGGCGTTGCGGCCCATAAAAGGGTGGGAGGAAGCGTGGGCGCTGATTCCGCGGTAAGTGACGCGGCATTCACGTCGCCCTAGCCATGCCTGATCCGCTACATCGATGAAATACGGGTGCACCATAATGGCTGCATCCGCCGTGTCGAATGCTCCGGCACGTGCCATGTTTTCTTTGCCGGCGTCGGATTCCTCGGCGGGGGTTCCCAGGTAGATAATGCGTCCGCTGAACGCCTCCGGGGTTTTCCGTAGGGTGTCGGCGAGCGCGAGAAAGGCACCAAGGCCCGCGGCTGCGATCACGTTGTGTCCGCAGCCGTGGCCGATACCGGGTAAGGCATCGTATTCGGAGAGGATGGCGATGGTGCGGTGTTTGTGGGGGTCATAGTTGGCGGATTGGAGTGTGGCGGCAAATGCGGTGTCCAGCCCGTAGACGGGGGTTTCCACGTTGATTCCAGCATCGTGTACTGCTCGGGTGAGCTCTGCGCAGGCGTACCGTTCTTGGTAGGCGGTTTCGGGATTCTGATGGATGGCGTGCAGCAGTTGTATGAGCTGTTCTTTACGCCCGGCGATGGCTTTGGCGATGTCGTGTTTGAGGTGCGCGTACCCGCAGTCTTCGTCTATGGGGCGCTGGGTGATGTTGTGCTGCGCTGTTGCTTTACGGTGTTCTGTTTCGGCGGTGAGTGCGGTGAGGAATTCGCTTCCGGGGTGTGCTGTTTTTCCGGGTATTTCTTGTGCGGCGGATTGTGTGCCCAGATTAGGGTGTGGGTTGCTGTTCATAGTTCTACGCTACCGGATGCTTCCTCCAGCAGGTTGGGTGGGTGGAGGCGCGGGGATGTGTGATTTCAGAAGGTTGGAGGCTTTTGGGTGTTCTTCTAGCCGCAGGCCCAGTCAAAAACATTGTTATCGAGATCAATTTGGGCACTGCCACAGTCTCCGAATTCAAGAACGCCCATCTCCTCAATCTCTAGGTAGTAGGCGCTAAGCCCTGACGGTAGGGACTGTTCGGGTAAGGCGGTGCCGCCTAGGTGACATTTATAGAAGAGCGGGTCGGCCCAGTTTCGAAAATCACCGGTTTCCTCGTCCCAGGGGTCTTCGTACCCGTTCACTCCGTCATCGGCGGGCGGGACTCCCGCATTCGGGTCGGGGCGGTGTACCAGTCCGAGCGCTTGGGTGGGGTGGGTGGCGCCCCACTGGGTGAAGAGCCGGGTGCGCTGGCGCGGCGGAAGAATAATGAATTGTTCACCTTCCCGGTACGGGTTAATGGGCCGTTGCTGCGAGCCGAGAACTCTTTGCGGGTTAGGTAAAGGAGCCCAAAAACACTGCCGAAGATATCGTGCAGTTCTCGGAACATTGGGTGCGGCTGGTACTGCCGCAGCTGCCTTGTAAGCGGGGTGTCGCTGTGTTCTTTCAGCAATAGTGGGGGTGTTTCTTGGATGATTTCCCACGAGTCTCCCGCGAAGAAAGATACCGCCACGTATTCGGGGCCGCGCCTGCGGTATGGTTCCGGTAGGTGCAGAGTGAAGATGTGTTGCATGGGAAGCCCTGTGTGGGGGCTTCGCGGCCACTGTTCGTCACTAATGCCTGGGCCGCGAGAACCTAACCAGCCTGCTTCGGTCACCGCCGCCTGCTCTGTAACTAGTGTTTTGTTCTGGGGGTCGTAGGACCAGGTGCGTGTGGGCTCCTGAGGTGTAATATCAAACGTTATATCGTAAGCTTTCACCGGGGATACCCCTATCTTTAGTGGTTTGTCAGGTTAGCAACTGATATATGCCTGAAATTCTGGATTCTCGTCAGAACTACTTTTAAGCATCCATGACAATGATTCCCACCGCAAACTATGCAGTTTAGCCTTAGGGTTATGTATTGGGGTTGAGGCGCACAAGGTGAGCAGGTATAAAAACATGGTCTATAAGAAAGAGCCCCAGTGTAACTACTGGGGCCCTTTTTGCCTTAACTATTCAAGGTCTTGGTGCGCGAGGGGGGACTTGAACCCCCACCCTCTAATACGAGGACTAGCACCTCAAGCTAGCGCGTCTGCCTATTCCGCCACCCGCGCAGGTGACTTGTGGGCCTTCACAGAGTGGCCGCCCACAGCAACATGTAATACTTTACGGGCTTTACCGCACCCGCGCAAATCAAATAGACGTGTTATACACCACTGTTTGCGGGGTGTTGCGGGGCGGTTTCATGACCGCCCCGAATTTCCCGCACCGTTTATGGCGTACTCTAACCCGTACCGCGCCACGCCGTCTCGACACGCTCATTTCCTCGCCCGCACAGAAGCTTAGAATAGAGACTATGAAGAATGAGAACCTTACCCGCGAAGAAGCCGCGCACCGCTCAGAGCTACTCACCGTAGAGTCATACCACGTGCATTTGGATCTCACCCATGCCAAGGACGAGACCCGAGAATCCTACCCCACCGTCACCACCGTACGGTTTGACGCCAAAAGCTGGAGCCGAAACGTTCATCGATTACATTCACCACTCCATTGACTCAGTCAGGCTCAACGACACCCCCCTGAACCTCGCCGAAGTCATTGACGGATCCCGTATTAAACTGCCGAACCTAGCCGAAACACAACGAACTCACCATTCATGGGCGCTCCTACTACTCGCGCTCCGGGGAGGGCCTACACCGCTACATCGACCCCTCCGATCAGCGCGTATACCTCTACACCCAGTACGAGCCCGCCGACTGCCGCAGAGTCTTCCCGAACTTTGAGCAGCCCGACCTGAAAGCTGTCTTCAATTTCCGGGTCACCGCCCCAAAGAATGGGTGGTCAGCTCTAACGGGGTGCTTGAAACGGAAGTACCCGACCCCACCGATTCGGGTATCACCAAACGTGTTTTTGCCCCCACTGAACGTATCTCCACCTACATCACCGCGATTCTTGCCGGAGAATACTTCACCGCAACCGACACCTACCGCCCCAAGAGCACCGTCAATAGTGGAGACGTGCCGTTGGTTGCTTACTGCCGATACTCCCTCAAACCGCATTTCGACTACGACAATATTTTCCGGGTCACCAAAAACGGGCTGGACTTCTTCCAAGACCTCTTCGACTACCCCTACCCATACCCCAAGTATGAGCAGGCATTCGTGCCCGAATACAATATTGGCGCCATGGAAAACCCGGGTATGGTGACCTTCACCGAAGACTACATTTTTGTTTCTGGTGCCACCGAGGATGACTTGGGAGGGCGCACCAACACCATCTGCCACGAGATGGCGCACATGTGGTTCGGCGATCTAGTCACCATGAAATGGTGGGACGATCTCTGGCTCAAAGAATCATTCGCCGATTTCATGGGCACTCTCGGCGCTATCGAAGCCAACGGGTTCAAAGACGCCTGGGTCACCTTCGCCAACCAGCGCAAAGCATGGGCGTACCAGCAGGACCAGCTGCCCACCACCCACCCGATCGTGGCCGACATTGCACACCTTGAGGCGGCAAGCCAAAACTTTGACGGCATCACCTACGCTAAAGGGGCCTCCACACTCAAACAGCTGGTCGCCTACGTGGGCTTCGACACCTTCATCGAAGCAGCCCGCGTGTACTTCAAACGCCACGAATGGGCGAACACCACCCTCAACGATTTCTGTCCGTACTCAACGAAGTATCCGGCAGGGATATGCAGGCGTGGTCACGGGCCTGGCTGCAAACCTCAGGTCTCTCAACTTTGGGAACCCGCCGCGTCTACGGACCCGACGGGCAACTCACCGACCTGTACCTCACCCAGCAGCTCCCCGAAGGCATACCCGCAGGGGTGGGGCGCCCGCATGTGGTCAAACTAGAGACCTTCCGCCAGCATGAGAACCGGCTGGTCTCAACAGGGGTGCTCTCCCTGGAATACCCCAGTGAGCCCATCACAGAACACCGGGTTGAGCTCGCCGATGAGCACAAAAAGCAGGTGGGTGAAGCCGACCTGCTCATGCTCAACGCCCAGGACCACACCTATGCAAAAGTGGCGCTCACTAACGATGATGGGCTGCAGGCTGCAATCGCTGGTGTATCCACCCTCGAATCCACGCTATCTCGCGGGCTGATCTGGGGCGCACTCTGGGAGAATGTGCGTGATGCCCACCTGCCAGTCAGCACCTTCGTAGATGCAGTAGTGCGCAACGTGTCCCTCGAGCCCAGCGCCTCCCTGCTTGGCAGCATGGTCTCCCACGCCCAAACGGCGGTAGCGAACTATGCCTCCCAAACAGAACGGGAAAACCTCTACAACGCACTCCATGATGCCTTCAGCACCGCCCTTGCAGCCGCCTCCCCCGGCTCGGATGCGCAGCTCATCCTGCTCCGCGCCCTCATCACGGTTAGCGGCGTCGCCACCCAAGGCGAAGAAACGTGCCGCGACATCGCCCGCGGGGCCTTTGAAGACACCACCGGAGACATTGCAGTGGCCACAGGCATACCCTACGACCAGAACCTCGGCTGGGCTGCCCTTGGTGCTCTCGCCGAACGGAACCTTGTGAGCGTCGCTGAGCTGGACCAGGCGGCCTGTTACAACCCCTCCTCCATCTCAGCCAATGGTTACGCTTACGCGCTCGCGGCATTACCGCAGGCCGAGCACAAGGCAGAGGCATACCGTACAGTTATGGAAGACAGCACCCTCTCAAACGACGCCCTCTCCTCAACCGCCAACGGATTCCGCCTCGGCCCCGATGAGTTGCGTGAACCATACTTCGAGAGCTACTTCGCGGCGCTGAGCGATATTTGGGAGTCCCGGTCCATTGGGATGGCCACCCGTATCGTACGTGGGCTCTACCCGCGCATCTCCTACGGCCACGGATCAGCCGCAGGATTAGACGTGGATAACACCGCCCCGGTAGCCCTCGCCGAACGCTGGCTGCAGGAGCACCCCGAAGCGCCCTCAGCGTTACGTCGCCTCATTCTTGAGGCCCAAGACCTTACCCGGCGTAACCTGAACGCGCAGAAGTTCAACGCGACACACTAAACACCTGTGTATTCGCTCACCTCATGGACGCAGGCGCCCGGCGCATTCCGCCGGGGCGAGGGCCGGGCATCTGCGTACTGCCGGTGTTTACGCGGCATACCAGGTACCGCGTCCACGACTCGTCACAGGTGTTAAAACCGCAAAAAGTTTTGGGTCAGAGAATCGCCAGTTTTTGCTGTACCTCTGTTCGGCTCAGTCTCAAAAACATGAGAGAATAGAAGCATTATCTGTCACCCGATAAATGTATCCACATAAATATAAGGAGTTTACTTTGGTCGACTACATCCTCGGTGACCGCGGAAGCGTCGAGATTGTTACCGATGGCTACTACGAGGCCGAAACCCTTCAAGTCTTTGAAGAACTCCACATTGACCGCGAGCGCATCTGGTTCGGAGAGGCCCACCTCGTACCTGAACCAGATAATCCTTATGAGCCTAAGAGTATCGCCGTGTACATTGACGAGCTCAAAGTTGGCCGAATGAGTGTTAAGGATTCAGCCGCATACTGGGAGCCAATAACGCGAGTAGTTGCTTCAGGTTACGTTCCGGTAGTTCACCTGCAGCTCTCAGCTATTGCGCGCCGTGTCGGTGAGGGCACCCGCATCGAAAGCTACGGTGTGTTGTCGCTTTCAGCACCAGGTTCGCTCTTCCCCATTAACCAGGCCCCCGCACGAGCGGCCCTGCTGCCGCAGGGGCAGTCAATGAAAGTTCTTGATGAGAAAGACCATTCAGAGTACCTGCACAGTATCCTGCCCCCCAATGGTGAAGGGCGTGTGATTCTGACCCTTGAGGCGAACCAGATGAAGCTCTCAGATGGGCGTCTTATCGACACAGTTGAGGTACTCCACGACCGTAAGTTGGTGGGCCGGCTAAGCACACAAATGTCCGCGCAGCTAGCTCCCGTGGTGAAGTATGCCTATGACCGTAACCGCCTCACAAGCGCCTGGGGTACTATCCGTGGCAATAGCTTGGAGCTTTCACTGACGGTTCAAGCACTGCGAGCCAGCGAGATCCCGGCGGAATGGTACCGCACCCTGCCGAATAATGTTCCTGAGCTGCTCCCCGAAGGGGTGGCCTATGAGGTTCCTGACGCATATGTTGCCACTGAGGGTGAGAATAACCGCTCCGCTATTGAGGAATCAACAACGAAGAAGCGACGAGGATTCATGAGCGCGCTCACCGGTGGAGGTACCCCCGCTGAGACCGCCGCTCCTGAAACTCTCAGGGCTGAGGGGCTGCAGGAGGACAGCACCGAAGCCGTCGTACGGGGCGAGCGCCGCCGCCTGCTGACTCTTATGAGCGTCACCGGTTTAGCTGCGCTGTTAATTGGCTTGATCGTGGCATTCTCATACCTGGTGGTGGGCTTCATTATTATGGCGCTGGGGGCGGTACTGGTCTTAGCCACCCTGTATGTTGGGCGTCAGATGGCGGTAAGCCCATCAGTCATCCGATACGCCGATTATGAGGCTCAGAAAGAGGCCCAACAACAGCAGGAGAAACCGGAGAAGCCGCTTAATACGGCGCGCCGCTAAAGCCCGTTGCGGTTCTACGCGAGTGAAGGCCCCCACCCCAGGTTATATTACCGGGGATGGGGGCCTTCATGTATGCCGTAGCTAGGCACCAGCTGAGCGTTAGCCTTCCGCTGCGCGACTAGTCTTCACCGTATACGGAGGTGAAATCGGTGATCTTATCGTTCTGCAGAGCACGGGTAAGATCGGCGTTCGCTTTCTGATCCACCAGAACAATAGACTGCCCATCCATAGACCACCCGGGCCCTGCATTGGGTAGGCTCATCATGTGCATTGCGGTGGACCCGTTCGTAATCACCGGGGCCGCCAGGTTAGCGACCTGTGAGGAGTCCAGGCCCTTATCAACAGTCAGGTAGCCACTGAGGGAATCTACAACCGTCTTAAACTTCCCGATACTGCTCAGCGCCCCCTGAGCTTTAGGGTGTTGTACAGGCCCCGCAGGTAGGCGCGCTGGTTGCGTACACGCTGGTAGTCACCGGCAGCGAAAGAGTAGCGTTCACGCACGAACGCCAGCGCCGTACTGCCGTCCATGTGCATGGTGCCGGGGGTGTACGACCACACCCCGGTTTTAAAGGCGACGGGTACTTGAACGTCTACCCCGCCGACGGCGTTGGTCAGGTCTTTGAACCCGGTGAAGTCGATCTCAGCCACATGGTCGATTTTGATCCCCAGCAGCTGCTCAATGGTAGCTACCTGCAGCCCAATACCGCCGTAGTTCAGGGCGGCGTTCACCTTTGCGCTGCCGTACCCGGGGATATTCACCCAGCTATCACGCATAATGGAGATCAGGTACACCCCCGAACCGTCTTTGGGGATATGCATGAGCATAATAGTATCGGCACGCTGTCCGCTGACTTTAGCGGCATCGGCTGAGCCAGCACGAGAATCGCTCCCTAGAAGCAGGATATCTGTGCCGGGGCTATCAACGATATCCCGGGTTTTGCCGCCTTCAACAGTGTCAAGGATGCCGTCACCATTCTGATCTTTCTCACTGGCGAGAGATTTGGGGTCCTTACCTTCGGGCCCGGTGAAGGTGGGGGCTGCTGGGGGGTCACCAAGGGATTTCTTGAGGTTATCAAGACCGTCCTGAGAGTCAGTGATCGAGTCAAACTTCTGAGTCTGGCTATCCCAAGTGTGCCCGATGCTCCAGATATAAAACCCGACCCCCAAGAGTAGGGCCAGAATAATAATAAGCAAAGCTATAAGGGAGCGTTTAACCCATTTTTTCCTGGGTGTGGTGCGAAGAGCCTGAGTGAGTGTTCCGCTCATGATATTCCTTTATGTGCTGAAATTTTGTGGCGCCTGCAGGTGCCTCCATCGGCTCCGGCGCATAGCTGATGTGCCTGCCCCATAGTGTGGGGATGTGTATGTGAAAAGACACCCCGTACCCGCGACGTCTGCGGCTACGGGGTGCATGAGAAATTATTTAGTGCAACGAAAAATTTAGGAGGACTTCTTGCCGAAGTTCGCGAAGCGTGCGTTGAAGCGCTCGACGCGGCCTGCGGAGTCCATGATGCGCTGCTTACCGGTGTAGAACGGGTGAGATTCGGAGGAAATCTCGACCTCTACAATGGGGTATTCATTGCCGTCTTCCCACTTCTCAGTCTTAGCGGAGGTCATGGTGGAACGGGTGAGGAAAACCTTGCCGGATGCGAGGTCTCGGAACAACACCGGGCCGTATTCCGGGTGAATATCTGCCTTCATTTTTACCTTCTTCTGCCACTGGATTTTGCCAGCAGCCCTTATATGGATGGGGTAGGTATGATGTGCTTGAGCGCATCAAACGGTTGTTCTCGGGCGCTGATGCGCACACAACCAGCATCAAGGGTATCACTTTCAGACGGGTGCGCACACCCAGGTTTTTATCGCTTCACTCACTAGCGCGGGCGGGTCTCCCAGAACGCTACAGCCGAGGCGGCAGCCACATTGAGCGAATCTACCCCGTGAGACATGGGGATCATGACCGTGTGTTTCGCGGCAGCAAGAGTCCGCGCCGACAGCCCATGCCCTTCAGTGCCCATAATAAGCGCCAGTTTCGGGTAGCGCCTGCTCGATAGTTCCTCAAGGGTGAGAGAATCATGGTGTAATGCTAGGGCGGCGGTCTCGTACCCCATGCTGTGCAGCAGCTCAAGGTCATCCGGCCAGCTGGTTAAGCGCCCCCAGGGAACCTGAAAAACGGTCCCCATTGAAACACGAATGGAACGACGGTACAGCGGGTCAGCGCAGCGGGGGCTCACGAGTACCGCATCCACGTTAAGGGCGGCAGCGGAACGGAAAATAGCCCCGACATTGGTGTGATCCACAATGTCCTCAAGGATAGCCACCCGAAAGGCCTCAGCCACCAGCTGCTCTAAAGGAACCGGGGCGGGGCGGGCCATCACCGCCAGTGCTCCGCGGTGCAGATGAAACCCAGTGACACCCTCTAACGCCTGCTCCGGGCCCACATAGGCGGGAACCTCGGGGTGTGCCCGCAGCACGTCCGCAAGATCATCGGCCCACTTTTCGCTCATTAGGAATGAGAGCGGCTGGTGCCCTGCGTCGAGCGCCCGACGCACTACCTTGGAAGACTCAGCAATATAAATACCCCACTGGGGTTCCAGTACCGAACGTAATTTCACATCGGTCAGGTGGGTGTAGTACTGCAGAGCCTGTTCGGGGGCCTGCTCCAACGGAACCACGGAAGAAATAGCGTGTACCCGCTCTGTTCGGGCGGCAATATCGGCTGCGGATAGTTGTTTCTTTCTCATGCTTTTCATATGCTGCACCTGTCGCTGGGTGTTCCCGTCATACGATGGGAACACCCAGCGACAGGGCTGATATTTAGCGTTTAAAGGCGCTGTAACGCCCGGTGGTGGTAGTGGTTAAGGCCAGGTCCATGCTGTAGGTGCGCGCCAGGTTCTCCTCGGTAATAGTCTGCGCGATCGGCCCGGCAGCCACCAGCTGCCCCTCACGCAGCAGCAAAGCGTGGGTGAACCCTGCGGGGATTTCTTCGAGGTGGTGCGTAATCAGCACAGTTGCCGGGGCGTACGGATCGGCAGCTAGCGCACTCAGACGTTCCACGAGATCCTCACGGCCGGAAATGTCCATACCCGCCCCGGGCTCATCCAGCAGCAGCAGCTCCGGGTCGGTCATGAGGGCACGGGCGATGAGGGTACGTTTACGTTCACCATCGGAGAGAGAACCAAAGTGCGCTCAGCGAGGGTCTCAACACCCCAATCAGCCAGCAGCTCGGTAGCGCGGGCATCATCCATCGCCTCGTATTCTTCTTTCCACCGGCCCGAAACAGCATAGGCGGCGGTCACCACCACGTCGGACACTTTCTCGTGTCCGGGGATCTGCGTGGCAGATGCTGCTGAGGAGATGCCAATACGGGGGCGTAATTCGAAGACGTCTACCGCCCCGAGGGTCTCGTCCAGGATCTCAACCTCCCCGCCGCTGGGATGCAGCCGGGCTGCAGCAATTGATAAGAGGGTGGACTTACCGGCCCCGTTAGGGCCTAGGACAACCCAGCGTTCGCCTTCGTTCACGGACCAGCTAACATCCCGCAGAATGTTGCGCCCGCTGCGTACTACGTTAACGTTGTGAAGATTAAGTACGGTGCTCATGTTTTCTTCTCTGCTGTGAATTTCTAGATAGTGTGGATGCTCTCAGGTAGCCCCGCCACGAACCGGCTGGTGTATCTTTCACCTGTACACGGTACTGGGCGGGTGCGTGGTGCGGCTAGTCAATGAACCCGCGTGCGCCGCCGACAAGTTCCACATGGCCGCTCTCAACCTCTGCGGTGACCATTTTGGCGACCTCGTGGGCGAACTCGTTAACCGTGTAGAGCTTCCCAGCGGTTTCGCGGCGGGCCTCGATGGCCCCGGGGTGCAGGCGGTTGAGTAAGGTCGCTGTAACGGTACCCTCAATCATGTCGGCAGAGACAATAACGAGGGAGATGCCTTTCTGCGCAAGCGCCGGGATTTCTGCGACGAGGGCGTCCTCCCCCGCCCGTTTTGACTCGGCGACCGGCTGGTATTCGGCCATGGTCTGAACTTCCCGGATAAAGTGTGCCTGGTGGCTGGTGACAAACACGATACGCCCGCCCGCAGGCATTTTCTGGGCTGCTAGGCGCGCCAGTTCAAGCTGCGCGTCACGGTTGAGGCGCATCGCGTAGTCTTCGCCCATGCCGCTCTCCATGCCGCCGGATGCGTTAAGCACCAGGTAGTCGAGGGAACCGTAGGTGTCTACTGCCGTCTGCACCAGGTTCTGCAAGTCGGCGGTATTGGTGACGTCAGCCTGCACGGCGATTGCTTTACCGCCAGCTTCCTCAATGGAGGTGACGATCTTCGCGGCGCGTGGTGCTTTGGAGCGGTAATTCACCACCACGTTCGCCCCTTCGGCTGCGAGAATCTGTGCGGTGTCTGCGCCCACCCCGCGGGAGGAGCCGGTGACGATAACGGTTTTGCCGGTCAGTTGTGCCATAGCTTATGAGTCCTTTGCTGAACGAAAACGGTGGTTAATGATGTGTGGTGTGCTAGTGGCCCATTCCCAGGCCGCCATCCACGGGGATGACCGCACCGGAGATGTAGTTTGCCTCATCGGATGCGAGCCAGCGAATCACGCGCGCAACTTCTTCCGGTTCGGCGAAGCGCTTGGCTGGGATGGTATCGAGGTAGTTCTGTTTGGTCTCTTCTGGCAGCACCTCGGTCATTGCGGTGTTAATAAATCCGGGGGCGACCACGTTCGCAGTGATATTACGCCCGCCCAACTCGCGGGTGATGGAACGTGCCATTCCTACCAGTGCGGCCTTCGAGGAGGAGTAGTTCACCTGCCCCGGTGAACCGTACAGACCCACCACGGAAGACACCAGGATGATACGCCCCCGCTTGAGTTTAAGCATCCCCTTGATGGCGCGCTGAACTACCCGGAAGGAGCCGGTGAGGTTCGTGTCGATGACGTCGGTAAAGTCTTCTTCCTTCATGCGCAGTAACAGGGTGTCACGGGTGATACCCGCGTTGGCGATAAGAACCTCCACCGGGCCGAACTGCTCCTCAATGGTTTAAACGCCTCGGTGATGCTTGAACTGTCACGCACGTCGGCCTTGACGGCGAAAAACTCTTCGGGGGCGTCCCCGCTACGGTAGGTTACGCATACGTTGTGCCCCGCCGCTTTGAATTCTTTAGCGATTTCGTAGCCGATGCCACGGTTACCGCCGGTCACGAGAACAGTTTTGGGGGTGGTTTCGCTCATTATTTTCCCTACAGGTAGGCTTATTGGTCTTCTAATATTTTACGCCGTTTATGCCCAGCCTGCCGGGCGGGACTCTTAACGCTTCATATTCTGCAGGTCTACGCTGAAAGTGTTCCACGGGGTCTACACTGGAAGACATGGCGGCTTTTGAGGGCCGCACCGAACTGTTGCAGCGGGGTGTGGCGCACCCAACCAACAGATGGATACAGCACACACGACGCGCTAAAGGGGAGGGATTCTGTGTCCGAAAAATACTGGACGGCTGAAGACCTTGCCGACCACGGGTACCGACTAGAACAGGCCCCTGAAGATCAGGCGGAGCAAGATGACGCATACTGTATTACCGGTGCGGATGAGCCGCTTTCGCAGCGGGTTAATAAACGCTCCCGCGAGTACATTTTTAAAATGTCGCTGCGAGTGGTGTGTATTGTCTGCGCGGTACTGGTGGACGGGTGGATGCGGTGGGCTTTTGTAGCCGGTTCAGCAGTGCTGCCGTGGGCGGCTGTCGTAATCGCCAATGGGGAAGCTAAAAACCGCAATAGCGGGTTCGTTCCCTACAAGCATAATGTCCCCCAGCTGGCATTAACCGCCAGCATGCAGGGACAAGATTCTGGGAAGCCGTCGTACAATACCTCCGAGGTCATTGATTTACAGGCACACCCGGCTGGACCTGACCGGGCCTAGTCGCAGAGTAAAGTGTGAGGAGGGGCTAGCAGTGGACTTATTAGGTTCGCTCTCAGGCGATGCAGCACCCACTGGGGATATCTGTTCCCGTAAAGGGTGCACTACCGAGGCTACCCACCAGATCCTGTGGAATAATCCAAAAATCCATACCCCACAGCGGCGTAAAATCTGGCTTGCCTGCGACGAGCATACGGCATGGTTAGAGAATTATCTTAAAGAACGCCAGTTCTGGAAGCAGACCCTGCCGTTTCCACAGTAGCTGACACCCGCTCAGCGGCACTGTACTGTTAACTCTGTTTCTGTTCTATCATCGCCCGGAAGGATTCATGCGCGCATACCGTTTTCTGCTCACCAGCAAATGGATATTAGCTTTCATCCTGTGTGTGCTGTTTTCTGTGCTGTGCGTGTACCTGGCGGGGTGGCAGATGAGCCGTAAGGAGGCTCTTGACTGGCGTAATTCTCTGATCGTGCAGAACTACCATGCTGACCCCTACCGGCTGGAGGATAAGCCCCGGATCTTTACAGACTACGACCCTAATACTCAATGGCATCCGGTTCAGATGCGTGGACAGTATCTTCCCGAGAAGACCCTATTGGCCCGCAACCGGCCCTATGAGGGGCAAAACGGTTTTGAGGTGCTGGTTCCTTTCCGCACCGATGACGGGCAGGTGATTGTGATAAACCGCGGCTGGTTACCCGCCAGCTCATCAGATGCTGCGGCTCCGCGCGAGAAAGTGCCCGCCCCGCCGCAGGGGCAGGTGAGTATTGTTGCACGCGTGCATAATGGGGAATCTGCCACAGGGAAAGAAGCACCACAGGGGCAGGTGGCCTCTATTGATTTGAAGGAAATCGCCGAACGCACCTCACAGCCAGTTAGCGCTGGCGCCTACGGGCTGCTTGATGCTGAGAACCCAGCCGCTGCCCGCCGCCCGCAGCAGAAAGCGCAGCCCGAGTTAGATAATGGGCCGAACCTTTCCTACTCTTTACAGTGGTATGCTTTCGCGGTACTGATCTATGTGGTGTATTTCTGGAGTGCACGGCAGAAAGTGCGCAACGATGAGCTGGATGCGCAGGTGGCGGCGGAGCTGGAACGTTACTACGGGCAGTTCTACAACGAGGACGGCACCTACGTGGGTGAGGAAGACGAGGCTGTGGTGCTTCGCAAAATGGAGATGATTGATGATATGCCCTCGCATATGAAGTCGATCGTACGCCCCAGGCCCGCAAGGAAACGTTCCCGGCCCACCGATGAAGAAGAGGAAGACGCGTTTGGATGGGCTCTCGTAAGAACTGCAAGCCCAACCGGTCGACACCCGGCGACGGCGTGTTGCGAGGGTCCGCAGGAAGGCGTAAACACCTTTTCTGTCGCTGACGAACCACCTACGCAGCAGGCTGCTGCGGTAGGGTATGAGGTGTCTGCGTCAATGCCGCCTGAAGATACTCAGCCAACCTGCAGCGTTCCCCTGCTATATGTTCTTTCCGTTTATTCCCGGCGCTGACTATCCTAGTAAAACATATTTTCTAACCGTTCCTGCCGCGGATAGTCATGCATATATTTGTATCGAATTTTACTTCGAAAACCTGCTATAGTTAGTCCTGTTTAGAAAAGATTTTTGCAAAGTATTTTCGAAGAGGTTTCGCCTATGATGGGTTACTCGCACACCGTGAGCGCGGCCGCCGGGTGGCTCATACTTGCTGAAACCGGTGTGGTGCAGGTGCCCGATACACCCACCCTGATCGTTACCACTCTTGCCTGCGCTGGCGCGGGTATGCTACCCGATATTGATCACCACAACGGCAGTATCGCCAACTCTATACCGCCACTTTCACGCTGGCTTGCACGCGTGGTGGGCGCTATAAGTGGTGGGCACCGAAAAGGCACCCATTCACTGATAGGACTCATCGCTTTCTGGGCTATCGCATACTTCAGTATTCAGCTCACCTACCAGGGTGTCCCCTGGGTTTCGCTCATACTTGCGGGGTTCTCTGGTGGGTTAGCTCTGCGTGTTCTCGGTGCACCAGGCGGCTGGATTGGGGCCATTATCCTGGGGTACGCCGCTTACACCACTGGCTCGCTCAGCCTACTCCCCTGGGCTATTTCAGTAGGGGCAACCATACACCTCATAGGAGATGCCCTGACCACCAGAGGAATTCTGCCGTTATACCCCATCATCCTTAAACCTCCGGTTGCTTCGGCACTTTGGAAGAAAAGTGGCTACATGGCCTTACCGCTTCTGGGTGATGCTGGCAGCGCCCGCGAAAAAGGATTGGTGCTGTTACTGACCCTCTATATCGGCTGGTATGCGGCCGCACTTGGTGGACTCATCCCCTACCCCCTACAGACAGCCGGGCTGGGCATACATCAATAACCTTTGGGAACGTTGCACAGACACAAGAAGACACAGGAGCGCCCCGCCTCATCAAAACGATGGGCGGGGCGTCGAATCCCTTTATAGCTTCTCCGGCTTATGCGTCCTGGATGGGCCAGTGGACGTCGACCTCGACGTTCTCTTCACCGGAGGTGGGGTACTTCTCGTACTCAGTGTTGTGCATATGTTCTCCTTTTGTCAGCACAAGGAATCCTGTCCCAATATGCTTGCTTGACCTACAAGGACAAGCCCCTTCTTTTGCTTTTGCGTCCTCGCATCAGCGGGAACACATCCAGTGTAGACCCGTGCAGTATTGGTTTTCCAGCCAAAAACCCAAAATGTAGGCAGACACACACCGCTATTTCCAGAAACCCACATTACTGTCCGCAATATAACGAAAATACAACGGATTTTTATACGGAAAACCCACAATCGCAAGCAGTTTTTGCCATCACTACCGCAGCCAATATCTCAAAACCAATACTCTCTCCGGCAAACCCCACAGCAAAACTCTCAAAAATACGGTGATACGGGCACAAAGCAACACTAAATCGTAGAAACACAACCCCTCTTCGCAGCTCAGCTGCACCAATACCCGCCCCGTGGTGCACCCCGTATTTCAGAGACACACACGATATACAGATACCGCCCACCCCAGTTGGAAAACCAGGGCGGGCGGGTATAATGTGGCTCCGTTTTCGGCGTGCTACGCCAACGAAATTAAATCCTGATAGTCCTTCGACCAGAGATCTTCCACCGCATCCGGCAGCAGCAAAACCCGCTCGGGGTTCAGCGCCTCAACGGCCCCCTCATCATGCGAGACCATCACAATGGCACCAGTGTACGCTTTCAAAGCATTCAGGATCTCCTCCCGAGAAGCCGGGTCAAGGTTATTCGTCGGCTCATCAAGCAGCAGCACATTCGCGCTAGAGGCTACCAGTGTAGCCAGTGACAGACGGGTCTTCTCCCCACCCGAAAGTACCCCGGCCGGTTTATCAACATCATCACCTGAGAAAAGGAATGAACCAAGGATAGTGCGCACCCGCGTATCATCCAGATCCGGCGCAGCAGATTTCATATTCTCAAAAACAGTGCGCTCACCCTCAAGAATTTCATGTTCCTGCGCGAAATACCCCAGCTTCGCCCCGTGACCGTACACCACCTCACCTGTATCCGGCTGAGTCGCACCCGCCAGCATACGCAACAGGGTGGTCTTACCCGCACCGTTGAGTCCCAGCACCACTACCCGTGAACCCCGGTCAATGGCCAAATCAACGTCTGTAAAAATCTCAAGCGAACCATAGGATTTCGACAGCCCCCGGGCAGAAAGCGGGGTTTTACCGCAGGGAGCGGGGTCAGGGAAACGAATTGCCGCAACCTTATCGACCTGACGCTCTTCCTGAACCCCACGCATAAGACGCTCCGCGCGCTTAATCATCTGCTGAGCAGCCACCGCTTTTGTGGCCTTCGCACGCATCTTATTGGCCTGTTCTAAAAGCGCGTTCGCCTTCTTCTGGGCGTTGGCACGCTCGCGTTTACGGCGGTGTTCATCCTGCTCACGCTGCATCAGATAGTTTTTCCACCCCATGTTGTACTGGTCAATCACGCACCGGTTTGCGTCAAGATAAAACACCCGGTTTACCACCAGTTCCATGAGCTCCACGTCGTGGCTAATCACCAGCAGAGCACCCGAAAAATTTTTCAAAAAATCTCGCAGCCACAGGATAGAATCAGCATCCAGGTGGTTGGTGGGCTCATCAAGTAACATCGCGTCTGCGTTTGAGAAGAGGATGCGAGCCAACTCCACGCGGCGGCGCTGCCCGCCCGAGAGGGTCGACAAGGGTTGGGAAAGTACCCGTTCGGGAAGGTCAAGGTTGGATGTAATGACCGCAGCCTCAGACTCCGCCGCGTAACCGCCGCCAGCGATAAACTCGGCTTCTAACCTATCGTAGCGGCGCATACCTTTAGCGCGCACCGTCGGGTCTTCGCTGGCCATATCATCTTGAGCCTGGCGCATCTTCCGCGCTACACCATCCAATGCCCGGGCCGAAAGAATACGATCCTTGGCGAGCTGGCTCATATCATCCACTTTGGGGTCCTGCGGCAGGTAGCCGATTGAACCAGAACGGGTAATGGTGCCATCCGCCGGTAGATTAAGCCCGGCCAACACCTTAGTCATAGTGGTTTTACCGGCTCCGTTGCGGCCTACAAGCCCAATCTTATCGCCTTTATCAATACGGAAAGTGACCTCTTCCATGAGCAGGCGGGCACCAGCACGAAGTTCAAGGTTCTGTACGGAAATCACGATGCAGGATCTTTCGGGTGGGGTATGCGACAGATGCCAACTATGGCGGCAACCTCTCAAGTTTACGCGATGGCGCACCATGCGGGCTATTTCAGACTCGCATGGCGGTACGACGGTACTCAGTACGAACTAGGCTCTATAAGGCACCGTTATATGACATGTTTTTACAGGCCTATACACGAAGGCTCTAGTACTACCCCTATAATTTGAACAGTGTTCAAATAAATTTCTATCCACCAAGTGTTAAGGACCCCAACGCATGTCTGCAGCCACCCCGTACCGCCCATCCTCAGCCCGTAACCTTGCCCTAGTAGCCGTTTTCGCAGCTTTCATAGCGGTACTTGGGCCGCTTTCCATACCGATCGCAGGCGTACCCGTACCACTATCGTTAGGCCCGCTAGCGATCTACGTGACTGCCCTCGTTCTAGGCGGGATCCGCGCCTTCGCAGCGACCAGCCTCTACGTTCTTATGGGGTGCCTGGGCCTGCCTATTTTTGCGCAGGGCGGCTCAGGCTTCGGCTCACTAGCTGGCCCCACCGGCGGATACCTCATCGGTTACCCTTTTGGGGCACTCGCTGCCGGGGTGGTGGCCTACCTGGTAGTGCGCCGCCGCCTCAACCCGGCACTTACCGTGATACTACTTGCGGCAGCAGCGATGATCGGGTTCGTGACGCTTTCAACCGGTGGCCTCATCGGTCTCATATTCAACGGGCGCATGCCCTTCGAAAAAGCAGCTGGTATCGTCATATCTTTCGCGCTGCCTGATTCCGCCAAAGCGGTCGTAGCGGCTCTCGCGGCGGCGGCGGTTCACCGAGCGTTCCCCGCACTGGCTGGGCGCGCATACGCCAAAACAGCTAGGTAACACCGGTGTTCTTCTCACGACGACGCGTAGCAGAGACTTCGCAGGAAGCCGCAGATACCCCCTGCTATCTTCGCACTCACCAGGTAACCGTTACCGTTGACCTCCCCGACGGTGGGAACCAGCGCATCCTCGACTCGGTGACAGTGCACCTTGAGGCACCCCCGCACCGCGGTATTAGGGCTTAATGGAAGCGGAAAATCAACATTTCTGGGCCTCTTTAATGGGCTGGTGCACCCCTCAGAAGGAACGGTGGAGGTCAATGGGGTGGATGCGCTCGCCCACCCGCACAAAGCACGGCAACAGGTGGGTATGATCTTCTCGGACCCCGCCGCGCAACTTATTATGCCCACCGTGCGTGAAGATATTGAGCTGAGCCTGCGCCGGAACCCCACCCTGACCCGCAAGCAGCGACTGCATAAAGCCCACGAGCTTTTGACACAGCGCGGAATAGAGGACAAGCAGGACCAGAGCGTGTTCTCGCTCTCCGGCGGGGAAAAACAGCTGGTAGCGCTCACCAGCGTATTGGCCACCGATCCGCGGGTGCTGCTCCTTGACGAGCCGACAACACTTTTAGACCTGCGGAATCGACTGAACCTCATGCGCCACTTTAATACGCTGAACCAGATGCTGGTGATTAGCACCCACGATCTTGACTTGGCTGCCGCCTGCGATGAGGCGATTATCCTTCACGAAGGACGGCTCATGGCGCACGGTGCCGCCGCAGACACCGTGCGCACATACCGTAACTGGTGCTCCCACGGCTTCCCCCCATGAGCACACCCGCGGAGGTGCCGCTGATACATTAGGAAGCGACGATGAGTAAACGCACACGCCCCAAACGCGACGGTAGTTTTCAGGCTAAATTCTCCCCGGGTGCCGCGCTCATAGGTTCATACCGTCCTTTAGCGACACCGGTGCACCGGGTACCGCTGTGGCTCAAGGCGTGCCTTTTCGCAGCTTTTATGTTCCTGCTTGCGCTCACCGGGTGGCAGGTAGCCTTCGGGGTATGCGCGGTGTGCCTCATACTGGCCTACAGTGCGGGTATAAAAACAATGGAGCTGCTGCGGATGCTGTACGCCATGCGGTGGCTTCTCATACTCCTGGCGTTCTACTATGCCCTGTGGGGCGGGTGGGACCTTGGCGCGGATGTGCTTGCCACGCTCCTAGCGGCCACGCTCGCTTCACGGATTATCCTCACCAGTACCCCGCTGCCAGTACTTATTGATGGGGTTGTAACGTTCTGCGCACCCCTGCGGTTTGTGGGGGTGCGGCCCGAACGACTGGGTCTAGCAATCGGGCTTATGATACGGTCAATTCCGGCGATTATGGACCGTTGGGGAACGTTGCTAAAAGCCGCTGCCGCACGCGGGTTACCGGCTAAATCCACGTGGCGGCTGATTACTCCCCTCGTCGTGCAGACTGTTGATTATGCGCAAAAAACCGGTGATGCTCTTGCCGCACGCGGGTTAGATGAGTAACCCTGCTGCTAGGAGGCGTGCACGTCCCAGGTGTTTAGCGCCACCAAATGTACCAGTTGTGGCTGCCGTACAGGCTTTCAGAGAGCTTACTGAACCCGCGGTATACGTCGGTGAGCATGGCGGGGCTGAGCATGCACTGTTCTGCTGCCAAAATAGCGGCGTCTAGTGTGGTGTTAACGGGTTCAGGTGTGTAGAACTCTGTGTATTGGGCGGCAACTACAGCCGGTACCGCTTCGTCCCGCTCCTGCCAGTAGTGGGCGATCGCCATAAAGTCAGCAGCATCAGGGCACCCAACCCACCCCCCGAAGGGCAGGTATGCTAAGGCCTCAGCTGGTTCAGTGACCGGCATATCAAGAAGTATGAGCTCCCCCGCCGCGTCACTATTTTGGGTGTCTGCTTCCTCATTAATGTAGGCGCTCATGAGGGTCAGCGGTTTGGGCTGCACGGCGGTAGCCTCCGTACCGTACTCGCCGGGTATAATAAGCGCTTCCCCCTCAATCAGCTCATGGTAGCTGCCCTTAAACGTGTCGGGGCTGAGCCGTTCAAAAGCTGCGTGGGCGAGAGATTCAACCGAAGCACCAGCTAGCGCACTGTGGTACTCCTCAATAATGGTGTGCGCGTGCTGCCGCACCTGCTCGGCGGTTACAGATTCTGAGGGGACTCCGGTACGCACGGAAATGTTGTTGAGCATGGTGCCGAGTAGGGTCTGGTCGAGGGCCACCACAACGGGGGTGAACCCCTCCTCACGGCCTTTCTCGCAACGGTTAAGATAACGCCGGTTGAGCTCTTCGTGCGGTTCGCCGCGTCGGATACGTTCGTGGGGGTAAGGATATAAAGCTATGAAACGATCGTAGGGCTCAGGCATGGTTTCTCCGATGATTGGTTCTCCCTAGTCTACCCCGGTTTTTAGGGTTTCGGCGCTGTTTTCAAGGTCCTGCCTATTTGGGGTATTTTTGGGCGGCTTTATACGCTCCTTGTCCCACCCCTAAACCTCTCTAAATAACCTAATTTTTGGGAGTTATTTGGCGCATAATTCTAGTACGCTGCTGGCTAAGTAACTGGTTATTCGCCCGGTTCTGTTCTGCGGTGTGCCTACGGGTATGCTGGGAAGGTGTCAGAAACTACCATAGATGAGCTAATCCCGGGCGCTTGGAGCATCGCCACCTCCGAACCAGACCTTCTACGTTCAAGGCGGGCTGAGCATTTGCCGCCGAGGTTCACGAGCACACCTCCCTAACGTTCGGTGAGCAGTACCGGGACGCAGTCGCCCCGAACCTAGAGTATGAGGCTCCTAAGGACCCGCAAGCGTGGGCTAACCGAGTCATTGAGCTCCCCACCGATACCGGGGTAAACGAGTACCGGGCCTTAACGGGTATCCGGTACCGGGGGCAAAATCTGGAACGGCCTTTCGTGGATGTGGTGGCCACCAATATCCCGTGCGATGCGCACAGTATCACCCGCCTTACACGCCTAGTGCTGAGCGAATATGCACAATTCAGGCCTGTATGTGCGCGGTTTTTCGTTCCGGGCAGCACGGATCATCTGCTGTCTGAACTGCGGAAAACGACCGGTGCGCAAGGCTCAGCTTTTGATATGCACCTTGTCTCTGGTGCGCTGAAGACGCTGCTTGAGCGCCCCGCACCGAAAAATGTGGCGCGGGTACAGTTGGCCCCAATCAGCTCAGGGGAAGCCGCCGCCTTATGCACGCGTATTTACGCGGATATTGCCGAGGTTAAACCAGACTTACCGGAATGGGCCACCCCACAAGACGCCCAGTCTTTAGCCGATGCGGCCTCCGATGGCCTCTTACGGCAGGTGCTGGTGGATGAGACGCAGGCGGGTGTGCTGGCGTTCGCGGCACGCGGCGAACAGGGCGTGCACGGGTACAGTGTTGAGGAGATCTGCCTGGATGCACCGTTTCTGGGGCAGAAACTGGCGAATGCGGTACTGTGGCACGGCATGAACAGCATCAGTCACAGCACTGCCATAAACCAAGGCAGCGCACTTTGGGGAACGATCCACCCGCACAATGCGCCCTCACTCCGTAACGCGTTAGGGGTGGGGCGCACTATTGTAGGTTCCTACGTGTGGGTGGGTGAACGCGCTTTCTAGCCGTCCTCTTCCACGCAGCCGTCAAAGCCCCCGTGCGGGGCGGCTATCGGCACGAAATACGATATTTTCGTACTGGCCGCCCCGCCGAAACTGCTTTCATGGCAGCTACCGTTGGGTGGGGTCTTAGTCCCACCAGAAGTACCACTGTTTGCTGTGGTGGATAGCGGTCGCTAGCGTCTCAAAACTGTCAAAAACCTGCGTCGGGGCGTCGCTGCAGAACGCAAATTGTTCAACCGCCAGCTGTTTTGCCTCATTAGGGTCGGTCACGGGGCGTTCAACATAGAATTCCAGCGTGTCGTGCCCGTCCAGCAGTCCGGGTATCGCACCGTATTTTTGGTACCAGTAATGAGTGAATGCCAGCTGGCTTTCGGTGTCGGGGCAGTCATTCCACCCGCCAAAGGGCAGGTAAGCGGGAATATCCGCAGGGTTATCGGTTGGAACCTGAACCAGCAGAAGCTCACCTTCAGTTATGTTATCGCCGCCTTCAAACGAGTTGATGGTAACGAATACCGGCTGTTCAGTGTGCTCTATACCGTCAGGCAGGAACGAGGGTTCTTTGAAAGTTTCCACCATGTTTCGGAAAAAGGCTTCTTCGTCCTCAAGAAACAGGTCAAGGTTTTCCGCAATTTCCTTCTTCCCACGCTCTTCAACAGATAAATCCTTGAGGGAGGCACGGTATTTCTCAAGCATATTGTGGGTGTATGCTCGGGCGTGATCTGGGGTTATGAGGTCCAGCTCGTCCGGCAGGTTATGCTCATCTGCAAGCTTGAAAAGAATGTCTTCAAGCAAGGTGTCGGTGATGCGAACAAATACGGGCACATACCCCTGTTCTTTCCCTTGAGCCAGCAGCGTGTAGTAGCGGCCCATGATCTGCTCGGCCGAAGTACCTTCGGTGATACGCTCGTGCGGGTAGGGGAAGATGCGGGTATATTGTTCGTATACCTCAGTGGGAGTTTGTTCAGGCACTGTTCTTTCCTTCCAATAACGATTATTGCTACTAAAACCCTACAGAATGTTGCAGCCCTGTGCTACACGTCTGGTTATTCCCACCAAAAGTACCATTGACGGTTGCGGTATATCCCCTGTGCCAGTTCCTCAAAACTGCTGCAGATAGGCCCAACTAGTTCGGGGCAGAAAATATACTGTTCTGCCGCTAACCGTTTTGTGTCTTCGGGGTTGGTACTGGGTCGGGTGACGTTGAATTCCAGCTCTTTATCGCCTCCTACCGCTGCTATGTACGCCCCGTATTTCTCGTACCAGTAGTGGGCGATAGCCAATTGGGTATCGGTGCTGGGGCAGTTATTCCAGCCGCCGGTAGGCAGGTAGACGGGTATATCGGCGGGATGCTGGACGGGTATTTTTGCTATGACGATCAAGGAACCCGGCTGCGCCATGCCGTCTTCAACCTGGTGGGCTGCGAGGAAAACCGGTTCACTATCCCGAGGCGTCATTATGGAGTGTGAAATCGGGGTGATCGTAGAAATCAGCTAGTCCCCCACCGGCCCCCTGAAAAAGCGCGGCAGCCGCAGCGGGGTGAGTACCGGTGAAAGCTTGCTGCGCTATATCCATCGTGGTGGTGCCCCGCAGCGCCGAACGGTACTTCTCAACCAGCTGTTGCGTGTAGGCGGTAAGGGCGCAGGCGTCTGTCTGCTCTTGGGAGCAGCCCGCCCAGTCTGCGAGGTTCATCCGCATTGCTTCTAGCAGTGCCTCGGTGAGGGTTAGGATCACGGGTGTGAACCCTTCACGGGCTCCTTCACTGAGAAGTTCGCGGTAGGGGCCCATTACATCTGCGTTCGGGTAGGGTTCTCTATGAGACGCAGCGGGTAGGGTAAAAGCTCAACGAACTTCTTGTATATGCCTGCCGCCATGGTGAGCCTTTCGTCAGTTGTGCGGGCATGACACTACCCTACCGAAGTTTTACTCGTAACAGTCGCAGCGTTGCTTTATTATTACAGGCCGCCGCCCCAGTATACTCGCCCATAGTTTTGGGTGTGAAGGCTTTGGGCGAGCTCATCAAGAGTTCCGTTTGCCTGACGGCAAGCCCCCACGCTAACTAGGTCGTGTTCAGCGGCTAACTGCATGGCTTCGTGAGACTCAGGAGGGAACTGGCGGTACAGTATGATGCCGTACCGGTCAATGTAGGCGAGCGTGGCGTAGGTGTACTCCTGCCAGTAGCGGGTGAGGGCGTAGAACGCAGGCGTATCTAAGGGTGTTTCTGCGGGTACACAGGGTACGTGTGCGAGTACATCGGCTGGTTGTTCCACCGGAAAATCTACAAGAACAAGCAGTGTGTCAGCTCCCCACGTGGCGGAGGCAGATACCAGCGCCTCGGGAACACAGTAGGGTACATCCACAGGGAGTAAATCCTGGGACTGAAGAGTTCCGTGATCTTATCGGTACGCCTTTTGTAGGTACACACCCTAGGGTGCCGTTCAAGCTGTTGGAATATCTTTTCGGCCACTTCACTGGTAGTCGTATCAAGCGTGCGCACCTCATATTCCCCAATAATATTCCCCGCATACTCCCCCAAGCTGCGGGCTGTAACCGGTCTCGGTTCCCGGCCGGTGTAGCGCATAAAATCGGTGACGTTCTGCTCGATACGGGTAAGTAACCCCTCATCAACGGCGAGGATCACCGGGTAGGTATTATGCCTCGTCAGCTCATCCCCGCTCGCTTCACCATAGAGGGATTCCACTTCGTCCCAGGTAAGCCCGGCGGTTAGCACTTGATGATGGTACGGGTACAGGTGTGTGAACCGTTCGTAAAGTGTTCCTCGCATATATTCTTCCCATCCGTTCTGGGTATTAGGCGATGAAGAGACAAACCACACCGGCTATACCTCAGTTTACGACGTATTACGGGGTCGCGCCGCGCTGCGGGATGGGTGTTTTAAGATGCGCATTTGCCCAAAGCGGCGTAGAGTAGAAAAAACGCTATTGAAGGAGTTCAATGATGACGAATAACTACTTCAAGGAAATGATTCGTCTGGCCGACAGCATCGCGGATCAGGCACACTCAGGGCAGACTGATAAGATTGGGCGCCCTTATATTACTCACCCGCGCCGTGTGGCATTTGCGGTACGTAAGCTGGCCCCCGAGAATATGCGGGTTGAGGCGCAGATTGTGGCGCTTCTGCACGACACAGTTGAAGACACAGGCGTGACACTCGATTATTTAGCACGCTACTTCTCAGTCAGTATTGTGGATGCGGTGGATGCCCTCACCAAACGCAAGGGCGAGACCTTAGAACAGTCCATAGCACGGGTACGGGCAAATGAGCTTGCCCGGTTGGTGAAGCACGCCGATATTGCCGATAACACTGACCCGGAACGTACCGCCCTCTTAGATGAGGAAACCCGGGAGCGTCTAGCGAAAAAATACGCGAAAAGCCTCACCCTGCTCAGCCTCGGAGAATAATGAGGCAACACTCTCAAACTATCCCATAGTTTAAATAAGCTAACGGCATCGCCTTCTACTGTGAGAGTATCGGGCGATGCCGTTAGTTTTAAGGAGAAGCTCACGTTATCTGGTGCACAGATTGTACGTGGGCTTTTAGATATTGAACCCGAGCGCGCGCATCATATCGCGCCCGTCTTCAGTAATCCGTTCGGGACCCCACGGGGGCATCCACACCCAGTTCACGCGCCACTCGGCGACCACGTTATCGAGGTTTGCTTGCACCTGTTCCTCAATGACGTCCTGCAGCGGGCATGCAGCCGTGGTGAGCGTCAAATCAAGGATGAGGGTGCCGTTATCGTCCCAGCGCATACCGTACAGCAGCCCAAGGTCGACGATGTTCACGCCGAGCTCCGGGTCAATAACTTCTTTGAGCGCCTCTTCGATATCCTCCTGGGAGGGGCGTGCCTGCACCGTTTCAGTCATGATGCACCTTCTTTCGAAAGAGAGAGGTAGTGGTAAAACTACTTCTTGCCAGTGTAGGCTACGTAGCCTTCTTCTTCCAGACGGTCAGCCAGCTCGGGGCCGCCCTGGTCGGCCATCTTCCCATCCACAAAAACATGCACGAACTGCGGCTTGATGTACCGCAGGATACGGGTGTAGTGGGTGATGAGCATAACGCCCATGTCGTTCGACTCGTGGGCACGGTTCACGCCCTCAGAAACAACCTTCAGCGCGTCCACGTCCAAGCCGGAGTCGGTCTCATCCAGGATGCCGAACTTGGGCTTGAGCAGTTCAAGCTGCAGAATTTCGTGGCGTTTCTTCTCACCGCCGGAGAAGCCCTCGTTCACGTTGCGGGACACGAACGTTGGGTCAATCTTCAGCTGCTCCATGGCCGCTTTCACGTCCTTAGTCCAGGTGCGCAGGTTCGGGGCTTTCCCGTCCACCGCAGTCTTGGCCGAACGCAGGAAGTTGGACATGGTGACACCGGGAATTTCCACCGGGTACTGCATCGCCAGGAACAGGCCGGCGCGGGCACGCTCATCCACACTCATCTCGGTGATGTCTTCACCATCAAGCAGAATCTGGCCGGAGTCAATCTGATACTTCGGGTGCCCCGCGATGGTGGAGGCCAGTGTAGATTTGCCCGAGCCGTTGGGACCCATAATGGCGTGAATCTCACCGGATTTAATGGTCAGGTTCACGCCCTTGAGGATGGGCTTAGTGTTTTCGTCGTCCAGGATGACCGAGACGTGCAGGTCCTTGATTTCAAGGGTAGACATTATTTCTCCTAGTGGGGGGATGCTTAGTTGTTGCTGAGGGCGAGCTCTTCTTCGAGCGCATCGGTGAGCTGCTCTTCAAGTTCGGGCACACGGATCTGCTGGATCACTTCGTTGAGGAAGCCGCGCACCACCAGACGGCGCGCCTCAGCCTCAGGAATACCGCGCGCCTGCAGGTACCACAGGTGCTCATCATCCAGCTGACCGGTAGTCGACGCGTGGCCCGCGCCCTCAATACGTCCGGTCTCGATCTCAAGGTTCGGCACCGAGTCTGCGCGGGGGCCAACCTCAAGAAGCAGGTTACGGTTCAGTTCGTAAGTGTCGGTGCCTTCCGCATCCTTACCGATCAGGACATCACCCACCCATACGGAGTGTGCGCCCTTACCCTGCAGCGCGCCCTTATAGGTCACACGCGATTTACAGTTCGGTACGGAGTGATCCACGAACAGGCGGGATTCGATATGCTGACCAGCGTCCACAAAGTAGAGGCCGTACATTTCGGTTTCCGCCCCGGGCTGCGTGAACTTGGTGGAGGGGGGTGACGCGCACCAGGTCGCCGCCGAGGGAAATGCACACATGTTTGAACCGTGAATCGCGGCCCAGCTTCGCGTACTGTGCGGAAGCGTGCACAGCGTCATCGTCCCACTGCTGCACGCAGATGACGCTCAGCTGCGCGGAGTCGCCCACCAAGAACTCAATATTCTGAGCCAGGGTCGCTGAACCGGTGTGACGAATCACCACAACCGATTTCGAGAACGGTTTAGCCTCAACCACCAGGTGCTGCGCGGCAGGATCCCGGTGGGTGCCAGCAATAGCGATCTCAACCTGCTCGGTCAGCTCAGCCTCTGCAGGGATAGTTACCACGGTTGCGGTTTTGAAGTGGCTCCAGGCGTTTGCAGCAACACGGTCCTCAGGTACACCTGCCAGACCGATACGCTCATCCTCACGCTGCACCTCCTCAACCACTACCGCAGAGGGAGCGGTAATTTTCGGCGCGGGTGCGGAGTGTTCCAGGGAATCGGTGTGCAGCCCGCCTAAACGCTTAAGCGGGGTGAAACGCCAGTCCTCTTCACGGCCGGTGAGGGGGCTAAAAGTCCTCCACCTTGTACGAGGTCATGCGCTCAGCACGGGAAGCATCAAGGGTTTTCTGCACGTTATTGGGGTTCGACCCCTGGTGGTGCTCCTCGGTGGCGCGCAGGATGGTGTCATCATGCACAAGCTCGCTGGCGAGCTTCTCACCTTCCTGGTCCATGCCGGGGATGATCGGGGCGTGATAGCCCAGGGTTTCTTCGGTGTTCGGCATTAGCCCACAGATCCTTCCATCTGAAGTTCGATGAGGCGGTTAAGTTCGAGCGCGTACTCCATCGGCAGCTCACGGGCGATCGGCTCAACGAAGCCGCGCACGATCATCGCCATTGCCTCGTCCTCAGCTAGGCCGCGCTGCATGAGGTAGAACATCTGCTCCTCAGAGACGCGGGAGACGGTCGCCTCGTGGCCCATCGTCACATCATCCTCGCGCACATCCACATAAGGGTAGGTGTCCGAACGGGAGACGGTGTCCACCAGCAAGGCATCACAGACCACCGAGGATTTGGAGTGTTTAGCGCCTTCACGTACCTGCACCAGACCGCGGTATGCGCTGCGCCCACCGTTACGTGCCACCGACTTCGACACAATCGTTGAAGAGGTATTCGGGGCAATATGCACCATCTTAGAGCCGGTGTCCTGGTGCTGTCCTTCACCCGCGAAGGCAATCGACAGGGTCTCGCCCTTAGCGTGCTCCCCCACCATATACACTGCGGGGTACTTCTGGGTAACCTTCGAGCCGATGTTCCCATCCACCCATTCCATGGTGGCGCCCTCGTGGGCGACAGCGCGCTTAGTCACCAGGTTGTACACGTTATTCGACCAGTTCTGGATGGTGGTGTAGCGAACGCGTGCATTCTTCTTCACCACAATCTCAACGACCGCCGAGTGCAGCGAGTCAGACTTGTAGATGGGGGCGGTACAGCCCTCAATGTAATGCACATAGGACCCCTCATCCGCGATAATGAGGGTGCGCTCAAACTGGCCCATGTTCTCAGTATTAATACGGAAATACGCCTGCAGCGGGATTTCCACGTGCACCCCCGCGGGGGGACGTACACAAACGACCCGCCGGACCACACGGCGGTGTTCAAAGCAGAGAACTTATTATCGCCGATGGGGATGATCGAGCCGAAGTACTCTTTGAAAAGCTCCGGGTAGTCCCGCAAACCGGTGTCGGTATCGACGAAGATCACGCCCTGCGCTTCCAGATCTTCACGGATCTGGTGGTACACAACCTCAGACTCGTACTGTGCGGCCACACCAGCGACCAGCGAGTTACGTTCCGCCTCGGGAATGCCCAGACGCTCATAGGTGATGCGGATATCCTCGGGAAGCTCCTCCCACGACTCCGCCTGCCCTTCAGTTGAGCGCACAAAGTACTTAATATTGTCGAAGTCAATCTCTGAGAGGTCAGCACCCCAAGTGGGCATGGGCTTGCGTTCGAAGAACTTCAGCGCCTTCAAACGCATGTTCAGCATCCACTCGGGTTCGTTCTTTTTCATGGAAATATCGCGCACAACGGCCTCGTCGAGGCCGCGCTTTGCCGCCTGACCCGCCACGTCAGAGTCTGCCCAGCCGTACTCGTAGTTACCAATACCTTCGAGTTCGGGGTTCATCTCCAGGATCTCTGAAATGACGGTGTCGTTGGCTTCGCGCTCAACTTTCTCGGTCATTACGGCCTTTCTTCGATGGGTGAATAAAATTTCTGTCCCGCCACCCGTGATTCATGTGGGCGCGGTGTTCGTGTGAGGTTCTCGCTCAGCGCGCTAGGCGCATCCTCACACCCCGATACTGGACTCCTTAACGGGAGCGTTTCACGGGGTCGGATGCGGCGGTCGCTGCATCGGGTGTGCTTTCCGTGGCCTCGGGATGCGGCGCGGCGGATGTCTCCGGCTCAGCCGTCTCGGGAACCCGAGTTAAAGCGGAACGTGTGTGGTGCACACGTGTGCTCCCCCTGCCATGGTCGAAAGCCTCCGTACGTCAACACCCAAAAAGATCGGAAATAATCCAGGTCTCTTGCTCGCAAAAGACCTGAAAGTCTTCGGCGAGATCACGTACGGGGCAGTGCCCCTGGCACAGCTGTATGCTGGCGAGGAAGTGTTCTGGCACCTTCCGCCCGGCGGGCGGTTCGGTGAACTGCGCGGTCGCCACGAAACCGTCACGGCTCATAGCCTCGGCGAGCGCTTTAGCCCGGGCTGCAACATCATCACCAGCTGCTTCCACCACGGGGCGGTAGCGGGCTTCCATTTCGGCGGCTCGGGCGGATGCGAATGCTTCAAGTGCGCTTTCACCGACGGTGTCGCGCAGCATTTCGAGGGCGTTTCGCGCAATGAGTAGATAGTCGTTTCCTAGGCGCTCGTGCCCTTGAGGGGCGATGACGTAGCGCCGGGCGGGGCGCCCTGCGCCCGCACCATACTGTTTGAGCGGGGCAACTTCGATCATGTTGGCCTGCTCAAGTGCGTCGAGATGGCGACGCACAGCGGCTGGGGTGAGGCTCAGAAGCTCACCCAGATTAGCCGCAGAAACGGGACCGTGGTTGAGAACCCCGCGGAGGACTCGGTCGCGGGTACGTTCTTCAGCCTCTGCCTTGCGTGCGCCGGAGCTCGACTTCTTCGAATGTGGGGAGCTTGTCCCCTTCGCAGATGTCTTGTTCACGGAATACACAACTAAAGTATGTCCTAATTACTTCCCGGCTGGCTAGTAAGGTGCTCCTTCTCGCATAAATTAGTGCATTAAATGGGTAGAAAGGTAAGCATATATGACACACACCAGTGTTTTTGGGGAAAGAATCCCGCCCGCCCACCTGCACCCTTAGCCCACCGCTATGCAGCCTTGGACAACGCTCATATACCCCCAGAATGCGCCCGCGTCAGGGATTCGCACGCCGCTGAGACGGGGTGTCCTCGCCGCAGAACCGACACGCACGCGCTCGACTTAAGATAGTCTCTCTCAGGGCTTAAGATAGAGGGGTGGCTAAAGAAGATGTATCCGGCAAGACTGCACGCGGTAATGGCGATGGGGCAGCGCTGGAAATCGCCGACCTCGTTAAAGAGTTCAAACCTTCGCGTTCTTTCCGTGAGAAAAACCCCGAGCGTCTCACTGAGCGTGGCATGCACCGCGCCGTAGACGGGGTGAGCCTGCAGGTGTACCCCGAAGAGGTGACGGTGCTCTTAGGGGCAAATGGGGCAGGGAAAACCACCACCCTAGCCTGTGCCCAAGGGCTTCTGGCCCCCGACTGCGGAACTGTGAAACTTCTTGGCGAGAACCCTCTTCACGCCTCACCGGAGTTACGTGCCGCCGTTGGTATTATGCTGCAAGATGGCGGGCTCCCCAACGCTATGCGGCCCATCCCGCTGCTGCACCATGTGGCAAAAATGTACACTCATCCTGCCTCCGTTGATGAGCTGGTAGAAAGGCTCGGCATTGCATCTTTTAACGGCACCACTATTCGCCGTCTCTCCGGCGGGCAGAAGCAGCGGGTCTCATTAGCTGCCGCACTTATTGGGCGTCCCAGCGTACTGTTCCTGGACGAGCCCTCGGCCGGGCTTGACCCGCAGTCCCGCAACGTAGTGTTTGATATTATCCGGGAGCAGCGAAAAGGCCGGAGTGGCAATTATTCTCACCACCCACCTGATTGATGACGCGCAGAAACTTGCCGATTATGTGTACATTATTGAAAAAAAGGTAAAACCGTTCTTGAGGGTACCGTCCCCGAACTGGTCGCCGGGGACGGCACCGCACGGTTACATTACACCCTCAACGCGCACACTCCTGCCCGGGAAGAGCTGCTGCCGGTAGGTTTGCGCGGCGGCGTGGAACTTATTGAGCACACCCCCTACACGCCGGGGACACCGGGTGAGTACGAGTTACGCGGGCCGCTCACCCCGGAGCACCTTTCAGCATTCACAGCTGCGCTCACTGCGCACTATATAATGCCCATCAGCTTGAAGATGGAACCTAAAACCCTAGAAGACGTATTCCTCGACATTTCGGGACGTGATATTCGATGACTCAGACCGCACCAACCGGCCCCGCCTCCGAGTCGCCCGCCGAGGCTGATACGTTCACCGAACCGCGCGCGGCATCCGGGGTGCAGCGTGTGCTTGCTCAGGGCGGTTATGAGACGCTGGCCATGCTTAAAAACGGCGAGCAGCTCATGCTTAATATTGCTTTCCCCGTCATGGCGCTCTTTGCGTTGCGTTACACGAGCTTCCTTGATTCTTACGCCGAGTGTATGGGCACGACCCGCATGAACGTGGCTGTTCCCGGGGTGCTCGCGCTGTGCGTGATTTCGACTGCGCTCTCGGGGCAGGGTATCGCCACCGGTTTCGACCGGCGGTACGGTGTGCTGAGGTTTCTTTCCACCACCCCTCTGGGGCGCAACGGCCTGATTATTGGCAAAGTGATTGCGGTTCTGACGGTGCTTGCTATCCAGTTTGTGCTTGTGAGTATCGTGGGTTTTGGGCTCGGCTGGCGGCCCGATATTTTTCAGATGTACCGCTCGTTGAGCACGCTGCTGCTTGGTGCTGCGGCGTTTACCGCCCTGGGTCTGTTTATTGCTGGCACCGTGCGGGCGGAGGCGACCCTCGCCATTGTTAACATTGCGTGGGTTATCCTTGCCGGTGCCGGAGGTGTACTGATCCCCATTGATAGTTTCCCTGAAGTGTACCGCGTTATTGTTTCACTGCTGCCTTCGGGGGCGCTTGGTGAAGCCATGCGTGGCGACTACCTGAAAGATGTGTTCCTGCCGCTGCCGCATCTAGTGCTGCTGGGGTGGGCACTCATTGTGGGGTTCATTGCCTCCCGCAAATTTAAGTGGTCCGATTAGCCACTGATATTCTGGACTACGCAACCCCGCCGCAGGTATCCCACCGCTCTCAGCAGGCCGTGCCCTTGCAGCATGCAGACGCTCACACACCGTCGGAAAAGGTCATCATGATTACCACGCTAAAGATAAGCTCTCCCCCACCGAATACACCCCCTGGGTGCTGTACACGGCGGTGGGCACCGCACTGGCTAACCTGTTGCTGATCGTCACCGGTGCCGTGGTACGCCTTACTGGTTCGGGGTTGGGGTGCGACACGTGGCCGCGCTGTACCGATGAACAATGGACCACCACCCCAGCTCAGGGGATCCACGGCTTCGTCGAATTTGGTAACCGGATGCTCACATTTGTGCTCATGGTCATTACGGTGCTCGCGTTCTTTGCGGTACTACGGTTAGCCCTGCCGCAGGCTACAGTACGTTCCGTACTTCCCAAGCTTTTTACCGGTCTGCGCGCCCAGAATTCGCGGTACAGTGACCTGTTTAACCTGACGCTATTGCTGCTCTGGGGCATCCCCCTGCAGGCGGTTATCGGCGGTATTACCGTGTGGCAGCGGCTAAACCCGTGGATGGTGACCGCCCACTACATGGCCTCCGCCGTCATGATTGGTCTGGCCGCCGTGCTGATTAATAGGGTGCGCCGCTACTTTAAGCCCGCCACGGCTGCAGCCGAAAACCTTGACAGCGCATTCAGTAAAAAAGGCCGTGTTTCCGTCCAGGTGCTCGGGTGGTTCGGCTTGGTGCTGGTCGTGTTTCTTGTGTTTATGGGTACGGTAGTAACCGGGACAGGGCCGCATGCGGGAGACCCGCGCACCCACCGCCACGATTTCAATCCAATAGTTATAGCCCGTTTGCACGCCTGGGCGGTGTGGGTATACCTGGTATCCCTCATCACCCTGTACCTGATAGTACGCGCATATGCTCTGCCTAAGGCGTATAAGTTCTCCCTTACGGTGCTGACAGGTGTTATTGCCTGCCAGGGAACCATCGGATACATCCAGTACAACACCGGCCTGCCTGCCCTCTTAGTGGAAGCCCACATGCTCGGCTCCGGACTGTTTACGTGGGCCTCCATATCCCTCATTGAACGGCAGCTGACGCTCACCTCACGCACAGCGCGTGAACTGGCGCTAAGCCGCAGGGTGCAGCGCACCTCACCACAGTAAAACGTAAGGGGCGTCCCTCACCTATTACCCCGGTGAGGGACGCCCCCGAACTCTATAAGACGCGCATGTGGGCACCTAGAAAATAAACGACTCCATAATAGGGCCGCCCACAAATGGGTCGATCGCCAACGCAATAAACAGGATTGTCAGATATGTGATGGATCCGTGAAACACCACCATCGCGGTTCGGCTCGTAGCCTTCTGCGCCAAAGCCAGCAGGTGCAGTTTATGGCACTGGTACAGGAACCAGGCACCCACCGCCGCGGCACTAAGACCATACACCCAGCCCGCGCCTCCTACAGGGACCAGCAACAGCGAGCAGATCACCATAGCCCACCCGTACAGCACCACCTGGACTGAGACCGAATGCGCTGGGGCAATCGCCCCAAGCATCGGCACCCCTGCCGCCTTATAGTCCTCGGCATATTTCATGGATAACGGCCAATAGTGCGGCGGCGTCCACAAGAAAATCACCGTGAACAGCACCAGGGCTGGCCACTCAATGGTTTCCCTCACGGCCGCCCACGCAATAAACACCGGCATGCACCCGGCGATACCGCCCCACACAATATTCTGGGTAGTGCGCTTCTTCAAATACAGTGAGTAGAAAACCACGTACAGCAGGATAGCGACCACACCCAGCACGCCCGAGAGCGGGTTCACCATAAACCACAGGTATGCCACCGAAACCACTGCTAACACCCAGGCAAACACGATAGCTTCCCGGTCGCTCAGCTCCCCAGTCACCAGAGGCCGCTTCTCGGTGCGCTTCATCTTACGGTCAATATCGCGGTCAATATAACAGTTAAACGCCCCCGACGCCCCTGCCGCCATAGCACCGCCAATAAGGGTGTTCATCATGAGCCAGAAACTGGGCATACCGTGTGCAGCAAACATCATCGTTGGCGCCGTGGTGACCAATAGCAGCTCAATCACCTGAGGTTTCGTCAGGTGAATATACGCCTTTATTTGCGCCTGAGGCCAACGGGCCCCTCAACTGTATCCCCGGCAGGGGCAGCAGGCGCGCAGGCGCGCGCCTGTTGAATAGTATGACCCTTCACTGTGGGCTCCTTGGTGTGTGCGTGTGTGCACCCGTATTCCGCGTGGCTAGGGACTTTCCCAAGGCGCAACCAGCAGCGGACAAACCGCCGACCGAGGCGCCCATACACGGTGGAGTTACAGGCATGGCTACCTATATTGTAGGCCCGTGTGCAGCCGCTTACAACGTGGATGACTTTAAGCGGATAGCGTTCCAGCCCCGGTTTCTCTCCCATTCACCACTTCAATAACCTTGGAGAGGCTCCATCGTGGACTATCCTTATAGATGAAGCTGGTAGCCTCGCGTCATCACCCGTTCCCGGTCCGCCCACCACAGGCAGCAGCCCAACCAATGGGGGTCGGGAATAACGCATGCGTCATTGGGTTATACCGTTCAGAGGCGCGCACGGCACACTGCGCGGGCGCGCATCGTACAGATAATGAAGGGAAAATCACGTGCCAAACCTAAACGAGAAGCTGGAGTGGACCGACGTTGATCAGCGTGCGGTCGATACCGCCCGCATACTCGCCGCCGACGCTGTTGAAAAGGTAGGCTCAGGGCATCCCGGTACCGCCATGAGCCTAGCACCGGTCGCCTACCTACTCTTCCAGAAAGTCATGAACCAAGACCCAGGCGACGACCGCTGGCAGGGACGTGACCGTTTCATCCTCTCCCCCGGGCACACCTCCCTCACCCTCTATACCCAGCTCTTCCTCGGCGGGTACGGCCTTGAGATGGGCGACCTCGAATCACTGCGTACCTGGGGTGCGCTAACCCCCGGGCACCCCGAATACAAGCACACTAAGGGCGTGGAGATCACCACCGGCCCGCTCGGCCAGGGGCTGGCATCCGCCGTTGGTTTCGCCTACGCTCAGCGTTACATGCGTGGGCTTTTTGACCCCAAGGCCCCAGCCGGGCAGTCACCCTTTGACCATCACGTGTTCTGCATTGCCTCCGAAGGGGATGTGCAGGAAGGCGTCACCGCCGAAGCGTGTGCGCTCGCCGGGCATCAGCAGTTGGGCAGCCTGATTGTGGTGTGGGATCGCAACCACATCTCCATCGAAGAAGACACTGATGTCGCCTTCACCGAAGACGTTCCCGCCCGGTTCGCCTCATACGGCTGGGATGTTCAGAGTGTAGATTGGACGCGCACCGGCAACTATGTTGAAGACGTCGCGGAACTGTACGCCGCTATTGAGCGCGCAAAAGCCGTAACCGATAAGCCCTCGTTCATTGAGCTGCGCACTATTATTGGTTACCCGGCCCCGAATAAGCAGAACACCGGCGCGGTTCACGGCGCCAAGCTGGGGGCTGAAGAGGTCGCCGCCACGAAGGAGCTTTAGGGTTCGACCCCGCCAAGAGCTTCTTCATTGACCAGCAGGTGCTGGATCACACCCGCACCCTGCGTGAGCGTGGCGCTAAAGCGCATGAGGCGTGGGATCAGAAGATGACCGCGTGGCGTGCGGCTAACCCCGAAGCCGCGAAACTGTACGACCGTCTGATCGCTGGCCAGCTTCCTGCAGACTACCGGGAAGCTTTCCCCGTTTTCGAGGCAGGATCACCGCTCGCGACCCGTGCCGCATCCGGCAAAGTCATTAACGCCATTGCAGGAACCTTCCCCGAGCTGTGGGGCGGGTCGGCGGATCTGGCGGGGTCGAACCTGACTACTATTACCGGCGCAGATTCCTTTAACCCGGTAGCACGTACCACCGACGACTGGACGGGTAACCCGTACGGGCGTGTGCTGCATTTCGGTATTCGCGAGCAGGCAGCGGCAGCGATCGTGAACGGTATTGTGCTTTCCTCCCCCACCCGCGCGTTCTCGGGCACGTTCTTCGTTTTCTCCGACTACCAGCGCCCGGCGGTTCGCTTGTCCGCCCTGATGGGCATCCCGGCGCTGTATGTATGGACCCACGACTCGATTGGTGTGGGCGAGGACGGACCCACCCACCAGCCCATTGAGCACCTGAGCTCACTTCGCGCCATCCCCGGGTTTGATGTTGTTCGCCCGGCGGACGCGAACGAGACCGCTGTTGCATGGCGCACTGTCTTAGAGCGCCAAGAGCGCCCGGCCGGCCTGGTGCTTTCCCGCCAGAACCTGCCCGTGTGGACGCGTGAGGATGTACCCGGTGAGGGAGAGAAGTACGCCTCCGCTGAAGGTGCAGCACGCGGCGGGTACGTAATGGCAGATACGGAGGGCACCCCAGACGTTATTATTATTGCCACCGGCTCAGAAGTTGAGGTTGCTATTGAGGCCCGCCAGCAGCTGGCCCAGCAGGGCGTCTTCGCCCGGGTGGTGTCGATGCCGTGCCGTGAATGGTTTGATGAGCAGAGCGAACAGTACCGCGAATCGGTGCTGCCCTCTTCTGTGGCGGCGCGCGTATCGGTTGAGGCTGGTGTGGCAATGAGCTGGCACGACCTTCTGGGGTCGGCCGGGCGTGCTGTATCAATCGAGCATTTTGGGGCTTCAGCTGATGCGAAGACCCTGTACCGCGAGTTTGGTATTACCCCCCAGGCCGTCGTGGCTGCGGCACAGGAGTCGATCAAGGCGGCCCAGTAGCCCCATGCCTAGAGCTGCGGCGGTGGGGCGTCCAATGACTAGATACCCCGCCGCCCCAGCAGCGTGCGTGTTGTAGTGTCTCCACAACCGCACCCCATATTTTCTTATCTGATTTTTAGACTGTAGATAGAAGGTTATTTGTAATGAGCGAATCCACCCAGAAACTCTCAGACGCAGGCGTTTCGATCTGGCTTGATGATCTCTCCCGTGAGCGCCTGACCAGCGGCAACCTTGTTGAGCTGATAAAGAGCAAAAACGTGGTGGGTGTGACCACTAACCCCACTATTTTCGCCGGTGCGCTCTCAAAAGGGGCCGCGTACGCCGGGCAGATGAGCGACTTGGCGGCATCCGGTGCGGATGTTGAAGAAGCCGTGTTCGCAGCCACAACCGATGATGTGCGCGCCGCATGCGACGTGTTCAAACCGATTTTTGAGGCATCACAGGGTTTTGACGGCCGTGTATCGATTGAGGTGGACCCCCGTTTGGCGCGCGATGCCGAGGGTACGAAGAAAATGGCTCGGGAGCTGTACGAGCGGGTGAGCCGTGAAAACGTCATGATTAAGATTCCGCGACCGTTGAGGGCCTAGAGCCGATTGCGAAAACCTTGGCGGCGGGTATTAGCGTGAACGTGACCCTGATTTTCTCGCTGACCCGGTACCGTGAGGTTATTAACGCCTATATGCTCGGCCTTGAGGAAGCCTTGGAGAACGGCAAGGACCTGTCGAAGATCCACTCGGTGGCTTCGTTCTTTGTCTCCCGGGTTGATACCGAGGTGGATGCTCAGCTAAGCGCGATTGGCACCGATGAGGCGCTGGCGCTCAAGGGTAAGGCTGGGGTGGCGAATGCTCGCCTGGCGTATGAGGTGTTTGAGGAGATGTTCTCCTCCGAACGGTGGAAGCGTCTGGAGCGGAAGGGTGCGAATGTGCAGCGTCCGCTGTGGGCTTCGACCGGTGTGAAGGACCCTGCGCTGCCTGACACCCTGTATGTGACTGGGCTGGTGGCCCCGCACACTGTGAACACTATGCCCGAGGCGACCTTGAACGCTGTGGCGGATCACGGTGAGGTTGTTGGGGATACGGTACGTGCCTCGTATGCGGAGTCTAACGAGGTGCTGGATGCTATTGAGCGCGCCGGTGTTTCATACCGTGAGGTGGTTGAGAAGCTTGAGGCCGAGGGACTTTCAAAGTTTGATGCCTCTTGGGAGGAACTACTAGACACTGTCCGCGGTGCTCTTCAGAACGCGAAATAGCGGCAGTGTGGGGTGCCGGCGGGCTTTCCCGAACGGTACAATTGGCAAGGCATAAACCTTGATGGTGCGTGCGCCCCGCCGTGATTTCTGAGGCGGGGTGTATTGCGCCAGCATAGAGGCAACCAAAGGATTTATTGTGACTATCGGCCACGAGTCGAACCCGCTGCGGGATTCACGCGACCGGCGTTTGGCGCGTATTGCGGGCCCTTCTGCCCTGGTTTTCTTCGGCGTCACGGGTGATCTCGCCCGTAAGAAGCTGCTTCCTGCTGTCTACGATCTGATGAACAGGGGCCTGCTTCCGCCCAGTTTTGGGCTGGTTGGGTATGGCCGCCGTGAGTGGAGCGACGACGATTTCCGTGCCTATGTGCGGGAGTCGGTGCAGGCGCATGCGCGCACTTCGTTCCGTGAAGACGTGTGGAACCAGTTCCAGAAGGGTATGCGTTTTGTGCAGGGTGCGTTCGATGATGATGCCGCTTATGAGCGTCTCAAAAGCACTCTGGCGGAGCTGGATGAGCGCGGTGCCCAGGGTAATCACGCGTTCTACCTGTCGATCCCCCCGAAGGCTTTCGAGCAGGTGCTGTCGAAGCTTGCCGAGCATGGGCTGGCCAGCCGTGAGGAAGATGCACGCACAACGCATGCTGGCACTGGGTGGCGGCGTGTGGTGGTGGAGAAGCCGTTCGGGCATAACCTTGAGTCGGCCCGTGAGCTGAACGCTATCGTTGAGCGGGTGTTCCCGCCGGATTCAGTGTTCCGCATCGACCATTATTTGGGTAAAGAGACGGTGCAGAATATTTTGGCGATGCGGTTTTCGAACCAGATGTTTGAGCCGGTATGGAATGCTAACTACGTGGATCATGTGCAGATCACGATGGCTGAAGATATTGGTATCGGCTCCCGCGCGGGATACTATGACGGGGTAGGTGCAGCCCGCGACGTGATTCAGAATCACCTGCTGCAGCTGCTTGCGCTGACCGCCATGGAGGAGCCCCTGAGTCTGGACTCTAAGCACCTGCGGGCTGAGAAGGCGAAGGTGCTTGAGGCGGTGCGTGTTGATGACCTTGAGAATTCGTACGCGCTGGGCCAGTACGCTCCCGGGTATCAGGGTGGTGAGCATGTGAACGGGTTCTTTGATGAGAAGGACATCCCGGCTGATTCCCGTACCGAGACGTTCGCGGCGTTGAAGGTCAGTATTGATAACCGCCGCTGGGCGGGCACCCCGTTCTACCTGCGCGCCGGTAAGCGCTTGGGGCGCCGCGTGACTGAGATTGCGGTGCTGTTTAAAAAGTCGGCTGATCGTTTATTCGGTAAGGAAACGGAAGTTCCTGCGGGCCAGAATGCAATCGTGATCCGGGTGCAGCCCAATGAGGGCATGACCATACGTTTTGCGGCGAAGGTTCCCGGCACTCAGATGGAGATCCGTGACGTGAACATGGACTTTGGGTACGGGCATTCCTTCACTGAGGAGTCGCCGGAGGCGTATGAGCGCCTGATTCTGGATGTGCTCTTGGGTGAGCCACCGCTGTTCCCCCGCCATGAGGAGGTTGAGCTTTCGTGGAAGATCCTTGACCCGTTTGAGGAGTACTGGGAAGAGCACAAGATTAAACCTGAGCCTTACGAGTCCGGTTCGTGGGGCCCGCGTTCGGCGCATCAGATGCTTGAACGCGATAACCGTGCCTGGAGGCGCCCGTGATTTCGCATCTGCACCACACGAATGTTTCTGCTATTTCCAAGGAACTTTCCCAACAGCTGGCGGCTAACGGCAGCCTCAGCAGCGGCCGTGTACTGACTCTGGTGGTACTGGCTGAGAAGGGACATTCCCGTGAGGCACTGAATGCCGCGATTCGTGCCTCCCACGAGCACCCCAGCCGCATTATTGTGCACATCGCGCACAGTGAGGCCGACCCCGACCAGCTGGATGCCGAGATCCATGTGGGTGGTGAGGCTGGCGCCTCAGAACTCATTATTCTGCGCGGCTGGGGCAGTGCCTCCAAACCGACGGAGGCGCTGATCTCCGGGCTGCTTCTGCCGGACGCGCCGATTGTGGTGTGGTGGCCCCATTATGTGCCCGATAACCCGGCCGAGGATTCACTTGGGAAGATTGCGCAGCGCCGCATTACCGATTCCGCGCGCGCATATGACCCGATGGCTGTGTTAACCCACCTGTCGCAGGTGTACCAGGCCGGGGATACCGATCTGGCGTGGACCCGCCTGACGCTGTGGCGCACCCAGCTGGCGGCGCTCATGGAGCAGATGCCGTACTCCCCGGTCAAACGGGTGGTGGTGTGGGGGTCCGAGAAGTCCCCGTCGGTGGTTCTGCTGGGTGCCTGGCTGGGCTGGAAGCTGCAGGCCGAGGTTAGTTTGGCCACTATTGGCGCGGCGGAGCGCGGCCTGTACCGTGTGGCCATTGAGCGTGAGGACGGGCAGACTGTGATGTTCCGCCCGGGCAAGAGCATTGCGATCTTGGGAAACCCCGCACGCCCCGCAGCAGCAGATTGCGCTGCCGGTGCGCACCCTGGCGGAGTGCATTTCTGAGGAACTGCGTCGCCTTGACCCTGATGACACATACGGGGAAGTGCTGAAGTCGGCGTTCCCCACGATCGAGATGCACCCCACCCGCTGTGAGTCTGAGCCGCTTCTTGACGAGCGGGAATACCCGGAGGTTTTTGATGCCTAAGATTAACAATATTGGTGAGAGCACCCCCACTCTGGTGGCTCATCCTACCCGTGAGGCGTTGGCGGCTGACGCCGTGGGACGTATTTTTGACATCCTGGAGCATGTGCTCACGGAACGTACGGTGGCGCATGTTTCACTCACTGGCGGCACCATGGGGATTGCGACGCTCCGGGCGTGGGCGGCCTCTGCTCGCGTGAAAGATATCGACTGGTCGCGTGTGCATTTCTGGTTCTCGGATGAGCGGTTTGTGCCTGAGCGGGATGCCGAGCGTAACGATGGGCAGGCGATTGAGGCGCTGCTCGCTGACCTCACTGATTACGGCTTCCCGGTGGAGAACGCACACCGGATAGGTCCTTCAGACGTGATGATTGATGTGGAGGCTGCCGCCGAACATTACGCCTATGAGATGCGTAAATTCGCTGGTTCAGCCGATCCGGTGCGGGTTGAGATGCCCGAGGGCGTCTCCGAGCTTCCGCTAGTGGGCGGCCACGGTGGGGCTGCCGAGTCTGAGCCTTCCGGCGGAGGCTGCGGCTGCGGGGGCTGCGGTTGCGGCGGCGGGTCTGGGTCGGATAGTTGGCCGGTGCCGGTGTTTGATGTGACCCTGCTGGGGATGGGCCCGGATGGGCATATTGCTTCCCTCTTTCCGGGGCGTCAGCAGGTTCTGCTGGGTACGGGGCTGCCCGAAGACCCGGTGGATGGTGCGAAAGCAGTGACGGTGATGGTGAAGGACTCCCCCAAGCCCCCCAGCGAGCGGGTTTCGGTGACCCTGCCAGTGATTAATAGTTCACGCCATATTTTCTTCCTCATCACCGGTGGCGATAAACAGGATGCGACGACTCGCCTTGTGCAGGGGGCGCAGATTCCTGCGGAGCAGCTAACCGCCGACCTGTTACTGGCAACTCCCGCTGTGGGTGCCCGCGGGCAGAAACAAACCCTGATTTTTGCTACTGAGGAGTCGCTGGCTTAGCTGCGGCTTTGCCGGTGCCTCAAAAAGTGGAGTCCCCCGCTCTAGCATGTTGTGCAGTCGGCAGTTGCGCTGCACAGATGCTTGGCGGAGGGGCTTTTCTGTCTGCTGCCGCCGGGGCGAAAAACGTGTGAGGTCACTGCGGGCTGGTGTTCTGCAGGTACAGCTGGCTCAGCGAAGCGACTGTCGACTCTAGACGGATATCTGCCTCATCGGGGGTTTCCACTACGTTGGCCCAGGTGAGCGCCAAGTAGTCGGCAACGGTCATGGGCCTGTGGTGCCTGAAAGTTTCGAGCATCGCCTGCACAGTCCGGGCTGACTCCACAATATTAATGTAGCCGCGCAGCCCTGCATCGGTGACGGTTACAGTGCGTTCGCGCAGGTCAAAGATGAGCGGCAGCGACCCGCGGCCTGCACTGGTGAGCATAAATTTAGTGCGTACCTGGCTGACCTCGTGCACGTCCTTGCCAGCTCCTGCTCGCGGCACCATCGTAAACCCCACGAATAGGTCGTTAACATCCGCCAGTGTGCGCTCCTGCCGGTATAGTTTTTGGCAGGGACACTCCTGCGGCCCGTGTACATGGGTGCCTCCGTACCCGGCGTAGAGGTGCACGGTGGGGATAGCGTAGCGTACCTTCTGGGCGAGAGCTTCAGCAATATTAAGGTCGATGAACTCCCAGGCGCCGCCGGTTCCATCGGTGACGTCTCCACTGTGGTAGGCGTAGTCGTCCACCTGCTGGTCCCCGTACCAGACGCCACCAAGCGGCTCGCCTTTCGCGTCGTACAGCATCAGTGAGAGGTCTATATCCGCTGGCGAATCCCAGTATACGAATAGCCTAATAATCTTGTGTGCCCCCTCATGAAGCGGAACACGGCTGAACCGGCACAACCCGTCAAGGGACTGGCTGCTGTTCCGGTTCCCTAGCGGCATGATGAGTTTCCCCACCCCGGTGGGGGTATAAATATCCATACCGTCGGGGGTGTATATTTTAGTGTTTTCAAGGCGTGCTGCGAAACCATTCTCAATAGCCTGCAACCCGAGCTGCACCTGTGTGCGTGTATACCTGCTCGCGTCGGTTACCGTCCCCATGCCGGCCTTATCAATCACCAGGCGGTGCTGTGTGCGGCCCCGCTTCAGATTGGTGTACAGGTTGTACAGCTGTACCAGCACAGGCAGCGCAACACGGGGCGCTATACGGGCGAACCCGTCCGCTATGACCTGTTCCTCATCCGGGAACGCCCGGAATGCCCGGCTGAGCTGCCGGGCAAAGACCCCGGGCCTGCTGCTCAGCAGACGCACCACCTGTTCCGCGTTTTTGCTGCGGTAGGCGGCGTCCACCTCCGATTCGAAGCTTTGCATCCGCCCCCGGTACAGGTCATCGGCCCACCGCTGTAAATGCGTAAGTGAGGGGTAGTCACCGGGGTGTATGGTGCGTGCCAACCGTTTGAACTGTTCGGAGCGGCTGGCGGTGTCGTAGCGGGCAGCCACATAGTCACGTTCGCACAGTCTATTGATGATGCGCGCAATGAGGGTGCGTTCGCTGCGGCGCAAGCGTAGCCGGGTGGGCGTGCTCAGGCTGAGGTCGGCGTCGTTCCCATTTGCCCCGCTGAAAGCGACAGCTAGACGCAGCACCTCGTTGAGGGTTCTCATCTGCTGAACATAACAACGATCAATATGCACTGTAAGAAACGCCAGGTTCTCGCGGTACGCACTCGCATGTTCTAGTGCGGGCAGCTTATGGTGCGCACGCAGGTAATCGGCGAGGGTGAGCAGATCGGCGCGGTCGGTCTCACTGTACACCTGGTTCTGCACGGCGATAGCGGTAAAAAGTTCCTGCGCTAAGGCTGCGCATGGCGTGTTCCCGCGCAGCAGTATCACCTGGTTCTGGTCGCGTTCTCCGCGTCTATAGGTGGTGCGGGGGCGGGGGTCTTGAGTGTCGTATGGAAGTAGCGGGTGCTTGAGATGCCCGTAGATGGGGGCGTAGAACTCTCGGTCCTCACGCGGGGCGAATGCATCCAACAAGTCATCTGTGGCGATGGAACGGGTGATATAGTGCAGAATCTGTTCCGTGTAGCGTTGCCTGTCGCTGAGGTGAGGTTGGCGCATATCAAAGTCGCGGCGGAAAGCCCGCCCTCCCCGGGCGCCGCGCAGGTGTTTCCAGTCGGCGGTGAACTCATCAAATTCTGTGTAGCTCATGGTGGCCAGTACGGCACGGGAATCTTGGGCAATAGCCACCCCGAGCTCCGTCAGTTCTTCAATGCGCGGACCCAGAATTCTCCGCACACGGTGGCGCAGCCCTTCAGTGATGGTGGGTGTTTCTATAATCCAGCGGTTGGCGGGTTCACCGGGCAGGATATAGACCCCGGTGCGGCGGAGAATGACTTGGTGCAGCGTTGCCACGTTTTTCTCTTTTCTAATAATTCCCGTTAGATGCCAGCCGAGATCCTGCCGACGGTGTGTGGTTGGGGTACAAAATGACGGGTGGATTATATCCACCCGTCATCAATAAAGTGCTCGCGGTAAGCGCATTCTCTGAAATTGCGTAACCAGGCAAGAGAAAGTAAGAGAATGCATGATCCGCGATTGAGCCTTCTGCGGGATTCGAACCCGCTACATCCCCTACAGCGGTGCTGCCATAGCAGCCACTGTTGATGAAGACGAATCGTCCACTCTGTGGTTTTCAGGTTCCAATATATGCGCAATATGCAGTATTGTCAATTTTCAGTGGCTATTCTTCGTCAGATATAGCTAGTGCTTGTTCTAGTGCTTGATGGGCAAGCTCCGTCGAGTGTGGACTCAGTGCGCTCAACGCCCGCAGATTCTTCGCCAACACAGTCGAACCCTTCATCTTCGGACGCAAAACCTCAGGAATTTCAACACTCACACCATACTCCCCCGCCAACTGAGCAAGTAACTGCACGAGCGCACCACCCCGGTTAATCTCCCCCACCACCGGCAGCAGCCCCTGCAGCACCTGACAGACACGCCACCCCGCCAACGGGCTAATAGAAGCAGCATCCTGCAGAGTCTCGATAACCCTCCCAGCCATCACGTACTCCCCCTGCAGCATCCACCCCAGCTCTGCGGCAAACATGCCGGTGTCAAGCATATTGCGATCCACGAGGGCCGCAAGCGCCTGCGCCGTGGCGGAACGGTACTGCCGCTCGGCCGCGGAGGCGGCGTAGGCTAGGAACGAGTATGAAGGCTCGCCCAGCACCCGGTGGGCGTGTTCAAAGGCCTCAAGTGCAGGCTCCATACCGTGTATGACTTTCGCAAATTTGGCTCCTTTAACAGCGGGCATCATATGGGCTGCGAATATATCGGGGTTGTTCTGAGTTAGCCACGCGTACCACTGGATGACGGCACGCATCGCTGGCAGCTCGCGTTGCTCACTGTCCCGGCTCTCATACTCCGCCCTGACGCTATCAACCAGCAGGGCGGCCTGCTCAAACGGGGTTTCGGCGGTAACAGGCTGTTCTTCGTGAACGGTCCAGGCAACATAGTAGTTTCCGTAGATCCGCTCAAAGTCGGCGTTGAGTGGTTCCCGGGGCACGGTAATACGCCGCCATGTGCGTTGTACCGCCAGCAGTGGCTCACACACAATGCCGCTGCCGCAGGTGTCGGGGGTGAGTATGTGCGATATTTGTTCGCTCAGCAGAGCAACCGGGCCGCGGTTATTCCTTATCTCTACCGTACATTCAGCATCCCCAGTATTCTTCGTCGGAATAGTATTGTCCGTCCTCTAAATATTCCCCAGTCATACTACTGATACGACGGTCGTATTCGTATCCCGGGAATTTTTGCGGGGCAACATTATCCCCCTCTTTGGCACATAATTTAAGAATTATTCCCGCAAGATAGGTGAGGTTATTGTAGGTATTTCCATCACTATTTTCGAGATATTTTTTCAGATATTCCTGCTGCGCTTTATCTAAACCAATATTGCGGTGCTCTGCAATGTAAGCTAATAGCCGCGGAATATCAGCCCCGTCACCGGTATTTTCGAGGAGCTCGAAAAGTATTTCTTGCGCCTGCGCAGCACTATCGATCGGTGGCCGGGAGGTAAAGAAACTATCTGGTTCCCGGTGCTGGGGTACCGCATCGGGAATACTGCCGAGCTGAGCTGCGGGAGCGTCCGTATCCGCGTTATCCGCGGCATGGCTGAGGAGCTTCCCGGTAATATGACCGGCTTGGTTCCTCAACTCTACAGGGAGGGTACTGGCTGCCTGCCCAACGATGCGGGTGATCTGTTCGCACAGGTGCGGACGGGCTTTCGCTAGTTCAGCGAGTATGCGCAACTGGCTCTTCAGGATTTTCTTTTCGGTACGCATGAGAACAGCCTGCGAGGCGTCCACCAGTGTATGCACCTGGTGTTCGGTCAGCTCCCCCAGTATAGGTAGCAGCTGCTTTTGGGCAAGCCCCACTACGGTTGAGGGTTGAGAGCACAACAGCGCGATAAGTTCGGCGGCATGCCCTGTGATTTCTTGCCCGTTTGGTTGCATACCCAAGTAGAAGGAGCGGTATGTTGTGGCGTCGGGGTTAGTATCTGCGGCCAGTAGCCCTTTAAGGCACTCCGCAAACACGCGCTGACGGAACCCCTCATAATGCTCCTGCAGAAAAAGCAGCAACTCAATGGTTTTTGAGGTGGCGCCCCGGGGCAACATAAAATTCATCTCCCACTCCGTTGCTGAAAAGATCCCAAAACTCCTGTGTTAAAAGCAGCGGATCATTATTAAATATGTCAAGAAGCGGGGCAAATCCTCGGGATGATACAGAGTTATCCCGTATAATGTAATTCTCATACGCATACAGGTACCCGACGCTGACGCAGCGCAGCTGGCGGCTACGCAGAAAACGGTGCGCGATCTCGAAATATATTTTACCTTCTGCAAGCCGCACATACTGGTCAATAAATTCTAGCCCCCATGCATCAGGGCGCTCATTGAGCCCCATTTCAAAATAACGCCCCGCCTGCTGCGCAATATTGTCTTGCCACCCGGTATGCCGGTTAAATTGCCGCAGCAATGAGGCAGCGCGGCTGGGCTTTTCGGTGAGCGCCCCAATAGCGTAGAGCGCAACAGGGTGGTAGGTGTAGTCCTTGCCCATAAGCCGGGTGGGTGAAAGAACACGGTATAGGGCTGCGCGTTCCTCTTCGTTGGCCCCCGCTAAAGCGCGGCGGAACTCTGCCACGGGTGCATTATTGTCCAATAGTTTTTTCACGAGCGCGCGCCGTTCAGCGAAAGAAGGCGGAATATTGTTGCTGGGCATAGTTTCTCCGTGCGTTCTTATGACGGGTTGGTCTTTAGTATTGTGAACGTTTGTTCTTGTGCTTGGCGGGCAAGCTCCGTCGGGTGCGGACTCAGTGCGCTCAACGCCCGCAGATTCTTCGCCAGCACAGTGGAGCCTTTCATCTTTGGCTGCAAACACTCCGGGATATTAATGATCGCTCCGTACTGCTGGGCCAGCTGCGCGAGTAGCTGCACGAGCGCACCGCCCCGGTTCAGCTCACCCACCACCGGCAGCAGCCCCTGCAGCACCTGACAGACACGCCACCCCGCCAACGGGCTAATGGAAGCGGCATCGGTAAGGGTACATACTAACCTCTGCACCTGCACATATTGGTGACTCAGCAGCCACGAAAGCTCCGCTGAGAACGCATCAGGATCCAGCATGCCGCGCCCCGCTAGGGCAGCGATGCATTCGGCCGCATGGGCACGAACCTGTTCCTGCCGCGCGGTGGCACACGCCGCTATTGCACAGTAGGATGGGGCGCCCAGCACACTGTGCGTATCCGCAAGAGCCCGCAGCACCTGCACCTCGGCACCTGCCGATTGCGTCTCATACACCGTCGCGAAACATGCGGGCGCGAACTGGGCGGCCAGCACATCCGGGGTGTTCTGGGTCAGCCACGCATACCATTGAACAACAAGTTCCATGCCGGTACCGTACCGGGCCTCCTCTATGCGACGCTGGTACTCGCCAGCTACCCGGTGCACGTTCAGCACCCGCCACGCAAACGGGGACTTTTCAGGTGCAGCGTGCGGGTAGAAGACTTGCCGCCACTGCGGCAGGCGGCCGCCGGGGACTTTCTTCGCGTCCAACCAGATCCAGGCTGATATATGCTGAAATACCGCCCAGCTGCGTGCCCATTCATAGTTTTCAGCCGGTAGTGGCTCGGTAATAAGCGCAATGAGCTCCGTACGGTATGGCCACAGCTCCTGAGAGCCTTCAACAACCGGCTGCTGCTCCGTCTGGTGTGCGTGCACCCACTTGAACTGTTGCACCAGCACATCCGCTGGACGAGATGAGAGAGGATGATGTTTAGTTTTCTCGTACCTCTGAAACTTAAGCGCTGGTGCCTTATAGTTGTCCGCATCTTTAAGATGAGGCCGCATGGTGAGATACCTCATGTATGCGCCCGGGTCGGCATCACGTGGTCCTGTGTTAAACCCCTGCATGAGTTGATGCGGCGCGAGGGCTTCAGGGCCTAGTTCGACCACCGGGTGCTGCATGAGGTAGGCGAGCATCCGGGGAATGTCCGCACCATCGTACCCGTCATAGAATAGACGCCGAAACTCGTGATCGTCTGTGATGGGCGCACGCGGGGCGAAGAACCCGACGGGTTCCTGTTTCTGTGGTGCTATATCGGGAATATATATGCTCACGGCGGTTTTACCCGCATCCGTTATGCCTTTAACTACCCCCTCGACAGTGCTTGTAGATACTGCTGCGGGGGCGATAAGTTTGCGGGCACCCGGCTGCACATCCAGCGGCATAGACTCCACGGCATCCGCCACGAGGGTGCTGACTTGGGCAGCATACTCAGGGTGGGCCTTCACCAGTTTCGTCAGTAACCGCAGTTGGGCGCGCAGCACCTCTTCTCGGTGCGAAATAGCACGGCTGCCGATGCGTCTACCACAGCTAGCGCCTGCTCACCGGAAGCCTCATCAACTGCGGTATTCAGCATGTCTTGCGCCAGCGAAACGCTGGGTGAGGGGGCTGCCCCCAGCACCGATACGTACAGCTGGAAAAGCCCCAAAATTTCTTCTCTGCTTGGCTCTAGAGCACGGTGAAGGTGACCGAAAATAGCGCTGTTCGCAGCCGAAAAATCACGCAGTAGCGCCCGCAGAGTTTCCTCCAGCGCACGCTCACGCACGCCCTCAAAACGCTCACACATATACCGCATGAAAGCTATTGCGGCATCACGTTGACCAAGCCAGCCGCGCAGCAGCCCTTCACTTCTAAAAAGTGCCCAAAAGTCGTGCTCCAGCAGAAGTGGGTCTGAGCGGAAGAACTCTTCAATTGTTAGCTCGTGGGGGTTGTACCGTTTGAATGCTTCCTCGTTGGCGCGCAGCGGCGGAATCATGTGGGTCAAAGCTCCAGGTAGGCTGGTGATTCACTCACGAGGCGGTGGTTCCGAAGCACCGTATGAACCGGTTCCCATGCGTCTTGGGCTTCCGTCCACGGGTCGTGCTCCACTGCGGCAAGCTGCAGAACCCATTCGTCGCTCCGCTCAGTCAGGCCCGCTATAAACCATCCCAGGTGTTCACTATGGGTATCAGCACTGCACCGTGTACGCGAAATGTACCCCACCGTACACCAGGTGCGGATCGCGGTGGCGGGGCTGCTCGTCAAAGCACCCAGCAGGTAGAACCCTAAACTGGTAAGGGTTTCGGGGGCTTGGGCTGCTTCCCGTTCACTTCCGAGTATTTTTGCGGGTTGTACGGTGCGCGCCAACGAGGCGCGTTCCTCTTCGGTGGCTCCGCGGATAGCCTCCCGGTAGGCCTCCATATTAATGGGGCCGGTGCTTTTAAACATGGTTTTGAGGCGGGCACGGCGCTCAGCGAGCGTGATTGGCTGGGGCATGGGGTATCTCCTGGGGTATGGTGTCGGTGCTGACGCTTGCGGCTACGCAGGGTTGGTGTTGTTAGCCTGTTCTTGTGCTTGGTGGGCAAGCTCCGTCGAGTGCGGACCCAGCGCGCTCAACGCCCGCAAATTCTTCGCCAACACAGTCGAACCCTTCATCTTCGGACGCAAAACCTCAGGAATTTCAACACTCACACCATACTCCCCCGCCAACTGAGCAAGTAACTGCACGAGCGCACCACCCCGATTAATCTCCCCCACCACCGGCAGCAGCCCCTGCAAAACCTGACAGACACGCCACCCCGCCAACGCGCTAATAGAAGCAGCATCCTGCAGGGTCTCAACAACACGGTTTGCTGGCACATATTTATCTTTTAAAAGCTGCATTAATTCAGCAGAAAACGCGTAGGTATCAAACATGTCGCGGTCTGCGAGAGTGGCGAGTGTTTCCGCCGCGAGGGCTCGGTAGCCGGTGTCTTTAGCGGCAGTAGCGAACCCCAGTGCACAGTATGCGGGTGCGCCAAGAGAACGCCAGCTCTGCGCAAGGGCGGTGAGCACAATTTCTAGCCCATACACTCTCTTCTCATATAAGGCAGCCGTCATCAGAGGCATCATATGGGCCGCAAAAATATCCGGGTTATTGTATAGAAGCCATGCGCACCACTGCACCACCAGCCGGTACCAACGGCAGGTACTAGCTTTGTCCATATTCTCGCTGTAGTCGGCAGAAATCACAACAGCCGTGAGCGCTGCCTCGGCAAACGAGGCGTCTTTTGGCTGCCGGGTAACACCCAGTTTGCGCCACCCAACATATCCGGGGAAGCCCTCTACGATCCTGCCCGCAACATACACGTTCCGCCGCTTTGACCAGTCCACCGCAACGCGTTCCCACACGCACTGCGCGGCCGGAAGCGGGGTTGTGACCACAGGCTCCAGTTCCTTTTTATAGGGTTTATCGGCATACGCGAACTGCTCCTGCAAAAGTACCTGCGGCCCGCGTGACTTCGCGCGCGAGAACAGATAGTTTTCCCGATACTTCTGCATAAAATCACAGTGGGTGAGCTTTAGTCGGTAGGATTTGAGAGCCAGGTAGCTGAGGCTGGCCCGCAGCTCGTCCTTCACCGCATCCCAGTAACGCAAATTCTTATTGTGGCTATATATGCGTTCTTGAGTGGCCTTATCCATCTCAATGCTTCGGTTGGCTTTCCGGCTCTGCACCATATAGGCGAGCAGGCGCGGCAGCTGTGTCTCTTGCGTCTCTTCCTCCAAAACTTTGAGGAGAACCTCTACGCATTCAGCGTCATCCGCGATAGGGGTAAGCGGTTCCGCCTCCCGCCCCGGTTCACGGTCACGCGGGGCCGCCTCGGGAATAATAATGCTTCCCGTCTCGCCCTCAGCGTCGGGGGTGTTCGGGGCAGTGACAGGCTCATCAATTATGAGTTTACGGGCGGTACTTTGCACATCTAACGGCAGGGTGTTGGCAGCCTCCGCCACGAGGGTACTGACTTGGGCTGCACATTCGGGGCAGATTTTCACCAGTTTCGTCAGTAACCGCAGTTGGGCGCGAAGCACTTTCTTCTCGGTGCGTAAAAGCACAGTGGCAGAGGCGTCCATGAGCTCCGCCGCCTGCTCCTGGTCCAGCTGCGGGATAAGTGGGGTGAGCATGTCTTGGGCTAGGCCCACGGAGGTTGAGGGGGACGCGCCCAGTACGGACACAAGGGTGCCGAAGCGGCTGAGGTTCTCAGCTTCGGTGGGGTGCATCCCGCGGTAGAGCGTGTGGAATATCCGCGTGTTAGCCGGGGAGAAATCACGGAGCATCGCCTGCAGGCATTCGGTAAGAACCCGGTCACGGAACCCGCTGTAGTTGTCGCTCAGCAGTTTAGTGAGGGCTAGCATGCTGCCGTTGGGGTGGAAAAATCCGTAGGTGTATTCCTCCAGCATGGCACCCTCCACCCGGAAAAGTGCCCAGAACTCCTCAAAGCGGGCAGGATCTTCTGCAAAAAATTCCAGGGCTTCCTGGTGGTTGTGGGTTGAGTCAGTGTTCACTGCGGGAATACGGTCCTGGAATCCTTTCAGGTACTCTTCGTCTTCGCAGATGAGCCCGCGTTCCCGCAGTAATGCCTGGCTGAGAGGCCATAGTTCATCCATGAAACAGGTTTCCGCCACGTATTCCAGCACCCAGTCGTTAGGGCGTTCGGATGCGCCTGCGGCCGCGTACCGGGCGATGGCGTCCCGGTGTTTATAGTTATCCCAGCACAGTTGCAGAATAAGCTGCGCGGCCCGGGCAGGTTTTTTAGTGAGGGCAGTAATCGCATACGTCCCCAACGGGGTAAACCGGTTCTTGGGTTCTTTCAGTTTAGTGGGCGAGAGGGTACGCACTAGTGAGGCGCGTTCCTCCTCGGTAGCCCCGGAAAGCACTTTCTGGTATTCCTCAACCGGCTTGTGCTCAGCGATCAGCTCCTTCAGGCAGGCGCGGCGCTCGGTGAGTGTGAGGGTCTTATGTTCTGAGGTGGTCATAGTATTTCTTTCTCATGTATGGCGGGGTGTTCGTGCTGTGCAGGCTGATAACGGCATTCTGCTGTGCCTCTAAAGTATTAGCAGGCGTTACCGGCCGCTACTTGTTGGGCCTGTTCGGCGGCTTGGGCTGCTAAATCACTCGGGTGCTCGGTAAGTTTATGCAACACTCGCAGGTTTTTCGCCAGCACCGTTGAGCCTTTCATCTTGGGAAGCAGCTCATCCGGAATAGTAACGCTCACCCCGTATTCTTTGGCTAGCTGCACCAATAGCTGCACGAGCACACCACCGCGGTTCACGCTTCCTACCACCGGCAGAACCTCTACGAGTACCTGCAGGGTACGCCACCCCGCCAGCGGGCTAATGGAGGCGGCATCTGCCAGGGTTTGGGCTATGCGAGGCGCTTTGAGGTTGTTTCCGTTCCAGTAACCTGCGCAGCTCGGCTGCGTACGCATTGGTGTCCAGCATTCCCCGGTCGGCAAGGCACGCTAGGGTCTCGGCTGCTGCCGCACGGTTATCGGGACCGGCCGCATTACAGGCAATGGCCAGCAGCGAGTGGGCAGGTTCTGTTAGCACCCGCCAGCTTTCCGCAAGAGCACCGAGCACAGTATCTAACCCATACGACTTCTTATACAGTGAGGCGGCAATAACTAAAGGCATGTAGTGGGCCGCTAAAATATCGGGGTTATTCTGCATAAGCCACGCGTACCATTGCACTACCGCACGGTGCTGCGGGTTACTCAACGCATCCTGGGCACGGTCTGAAACCGCAAGACGCATATTAGCGGGTGTCAGAAGAGCCGCCTGCTCAAGCGGCAAATCAGCGTCTTCTTCGGTTTCTCCAACCGCGTTCCAGGTAATGAACTCTCTGCCGAGGCCCTCATAGCAAAGCTCATACCAGCCTTGTGGTGTTCCGTAGCTTTGCCCACGTTCCTCTCCCAGATGCGTTCAACGGCGGGAAGCGGAACCGGCGGCAGAGGCGCCTCAGCGCCGGTGTCAAGGGCTACCAGCTGCCGGTGGAGCACCCCGTAGGGACTTGCATTAGTATTCTCCCGATAGCCGGGGAAGGTGCCGGGCTGCAGTACGTTTTGGTTGAGGTGATGCTTCAGAACCAGGTAACTCAGATACAGCGCCTGGGCCGAAGGGGCATCAGGGGTCCGTGCCCTGTTGTGCGTGTGGATACGTTTACGGGTTGCCGCATCCAGCTCAACACGCGGGTGCTCATGGAGGTAAACGAGCAGGCGCTGCAGGTTCTTACCGTGTTCTTCCCCCTCCAGCTGGCCGAAGAGAACATCTAGAAACTCGGTCTCGTCGGCTATTGGGGGCAGCGGTGTGAGGTTTTCACCGGGGGCACGATCCTGCGGAATAATATCTGGGATACTCACGGTACGGCCAGTGGGTTCAGGGGGCACCGTATCATCGGGAGTAATAAATTTACGTGCCGTATCCTGCAGATCCAGGGGCAGGGCCTCCACGGCCTCGGCCATTATCCCACTCACCTGTTGCGTAAATTCCGGGTGTGTTCTTACGACTTCCCGCAAAACACGCAATTGGGCGCGCAGCACCTTCTTCTCGGTACGGTACAGCACCGCATGGGACGCATCCACCAATGAGGCGGCTTGCTCGGTATTCATTGCTGGCACTGTTCCCGCCAACGTATCCAAAGCAAAACTGATAAGAGCCGACTGCGGTGCCTCCAATACGGCCAATAACTGTGGCAGGCGCCGCAGGTTCTCGGCAGTGGTGGGCTCCAGCCCACGGTAGAGCACCCAAAAAATACGGGTTTCGCGAAAATCACGGCGCATAGCGGCCAGGCACTCGTCAAGAACACGGTCACGGAACCCCGCATAGTGGCTCGTCAGCAGGCGTACCAGGGCCACAGTGTCGCCTCGGCCGTGCCCGTATGTCTCATAGAGCAGCCCGTCCACCCAGAAAAGCTCCCAGAAATCATGCTCCAGCAGCTCAGGGTTCCGGGCGAAAAACTCTAAAACATCTTTCTGCCCCCGCGAGGATTCGCCAGTGACTACGGGGATGGATTCTCGGAAACCCAGCAGGGCAGAGACGGAAGTATTTTTGAGCCCACGCTCCCGCAATATAGGGTGTATGGCGTCCCAATAGTTTATAGTCAGCGGATTACTGCTAAACCCCAGCACCCACTCATCGGGGCGTTCCCGTGCCCCGGCGGTGAAGGAACTAAGGGCTGTTGAGAACTTTTCATGCTCAAGATGCCACAGTGTGCAGCGCAGTATATAAGCGGCCTGCTCCGCAGTACCCAGCGCGCCCAAGATATAGAACGCACCGGGCCGGGGTGCGCCTTGGGTATCCAGAAGTTCAGTGCGTTCCAGAACTTTCGCCAATACAGCCCGTTCTTCTTCATCAGCCCCGCCCACGGTCTTCTGCAGTTCTTCCATTGGGGCGTCATAGTCCACTAGCACCGCCAGCTGGGTGAGGCACTGAGCGGAGGTGAACGTATTCTGTTGCGAATCTTGCATGGGGTTCTTTCATCGGTGAGGAGGCGGCACCTCGACGGCAGCCGCCGATGGCAGTAGTACTAGTGTAGGGTGCGGCTGCTGTTTTATGCTCCGCCTTTGGTCATAAGGGCGAGCGCCTGCTGGTTAGCCTGCTCAGCGAGCCCGCTGGGGTGTGTATCAAGTGCGCTAAGCGCCCGCAGGTTTTTCGCCAGCAGGGTTGTACCTTTCAGCGCTGGCCGTAAACTTTCAGGCAGCGCGACGCTTACCCCGTACTCCCCCGCCAGCTCCGCCAGCAGCTGCACGAGCACACCACCGCGGTTCACTCTTCCTACCACCGGCAGAACCTCTACGAGTACCTGCAGGGTACGCCACCCCGCCAGAGGGCTAATGGAGGCGGTATCTTTCAATGCCTGCACCACACGGTTTGTTGCCACCCACTGGTTTTTGAGGAGGTATGCCAGTTCCTCACCTAGAAGTTGGGTGTCCAGCATGCCGCACTCGGCAAGCTGGGCGACGGTTTCGGCTGCCTGCACGCGGTATTCATTGTTTTTCGCCCCGAGCGCCCACCCCAGTACCGAGTAGGATGGGGCTCCCAGTACCCGGTGTGTATCTGCTAAAGATGTGAGTGTTTCTGGTAGCCCGTACACGGTTTTCTGGTAGGATGCGGCCAGTGCCAGCGGCATCGCTTGGGCTGCCAGAACATCCGGGTTGTGCTGCATTAACCATGCATACCACTGCATTATTGCACCGGTAAATGGGTAGTTTTCTGCATCGTCGGTGCGGTGCGTGAATTCTTCCAGCAGGCCCATAACGTTTACTGCGGCGTTTTCGAATGTCTCTCCCTCCGGGTTGAGCTCTTGCCCGGCGGCAAGCCACATCATGAGTGAGTCCTGCGGTGCATGTTTATAGATCCCTGATTCGTTGCTGGGGCGAGCGCGTGCCTCAAGGGCTTCCACGTGCCGGTACCAGTCGAAGGTTTTAGCGGGTATTGGTTCGGTTGCTAGGGGCGCCCAGTGCGTTTCGTGGGGTTCGCCCACACGGTTAAGCTGTTCTTGGAAAAGCGCGGCGGGGCCACGGTAGTTTATGAGGGTGGCGGTGCCGCCGTAGTTGTCGTGGTGCTCGTCGTGGCGGGTAAGCTCCCAGTACAGTTCGTAGGGTTTCTGCCCAGGAGGGCGCGTAGTCGCGGTGAGGGAAGCATGGGCTGCCCCGTTTCGGGGTTGTGGAGCAAATAGTTCACGTACCCGTCAAAGCGTTTGGAGAAGCTTTCTGAGTCGTGGGCGCGCAGAATCAGGTGGGTGAGGTAGATGTTTTGCACCCAGGGAGGTATGACCCACTGGGAGTTGTGTTCCCGCACTATTTTCAGGTGTGTTTCGTTCAGCTGCACTCGCGGGTGTTTACCCAGGTATTCCAGCAGGGGCGGTATGTTGGCGCCGTGGCCTTCACCGCCCAGTAGAGGGATGAGTCGTTGCGTGAAGTCTTCGTCATCGCGCACGGAACCGGGCGTGAGGTTCCCTTGTGGTGCGCAGTTTTGCGGCACTATGGTGGGGATGCGCACAAGCTGGGCCGGTTCGGCGGGTTCTGCCGGTGGAACCATGCGTGGGCTGGGAGGGGCTACTAGCTGCTGTGCCTGCGCCTGAATGTCTGCGGGCATGTTCTGTACCGCCTCGGCCACTTTTTGGCTTACCCGTTCCGCAAGTTCGGGGTGTGTTGTGAGGGTCTGAGCTAGTAGTCTCAGGTGGGCGCGGAGCACTTTTTTCTCGGTACGGAAAAGTACCGGTGAAGAAGCATCCACCAGTTGGGTTGCTTGCTCGCTGGTGAGAGCTGTCACTACCTGCCGCAGCATAGTTTGTGCCATCCCAACTGCGGGTGAGTATGGGCTGGCAAGCACGGCGGTGTACAGGGGTAGTCGTTCTATAATTTCGGTGTCTGTGGGGGTTAGCCCCTCGTGTGCTGTATAAAAATACCGTGAGTCGGCGGGGCCGAAGTCTCGCAGTAGAGCCTGGAGGGTTTCGGTAAGGCACCGGGGGCGGACACCCTCGAATTCTTTGCTCAGTAGACGGGTGAGGGCACCGAAGGAAGGCTCACCGTGGCGGGTGCGGGGCGCCCATGTGGATGGGTACTGTCTCAGGGCCCCTTCGACGGTGAAAACGTCCCAGAACTGCTGTTCAAGGCAGTGTGGGTTGGTACGGAAAAATTGGGTGGTTTCAGCGTGGTTCTTAGGTGAGTCGTCATATACCGGTGGGATATTAGCGAGGAACATTGCCAGGTACCGCGGAGTGGAGCAGCTGAGGCCGCGGTTTCTTAGGATTGTGTTGCTAAGTTCCCACTGCCCGTGGAGTGACGCCCCGGTAGATGCATATTGATCAGCAAATTCGAGTACCCAGTCGTCTCTTCTTTCTTCAGTTCCCCACATGAAGTGGTCACGTATTTCACGCCGCCGACCAATGCGTCCCGCCTCGGTGAGGCGTGTAAGTTGATGCAGTTGTTGTGCGGCACGTGCTGGTTTTGCGGTGAGAGCGGCCGCCAGGTAGGCTTTTATGCTCTTTCGGAAGATCTGATGCGGCGGCTTTTTCAGCGTTCAGGGTTCGTGCCAGGGATGCCCGTTCTTTCTCGGTGGCCCCGTTAATAATCCTCCGGTACTGGTCGAAAGTGGCCTCGGGGTCTGCCATGAGCTTTTTGAGGGTGGCGCGGCGTTGCGCAAGTGTGGAAGCGGCGGCTGTCATAGGTGGCTATTCCTTTTTAGTGATTGCTGTCCAAAAAAAGTTGGGTGTACTTATAGTAGCTCCATAGCGTGCTGCCGCGCCTTTTCCGCAAGCTCGGTCGGATGCGGTCGCAATCCTTCGAGCGCACGCAGGTTCTTCGCCAGCACGGTTGAGCCTTTCATTTTGGGCCGCAAAACCTCAGGAATCTCGACGCTCACGCCGTACTCCCCCGCTAATTGCACCAAGAGCTGCACGAAGGAACCACCACGATTAATATCGCTTACAGCTGGCAACATGTTCTCTAGCACCTGCACAATACGCCACCCCGCCAACGGGCTAACAGAGGCAGCATCTTGAAGAGTCCCGAGTACACGGTTAGTCAGAACATCCTGGTGTAGCAGAAGCCACGTTACTTCTTCAGCGAATTGTGCAGAATCTAGCATTCCGCGCTCTGCCAGGTGGGCGAGAGACTCAGCTGTTAAAACCCGGGTGTCTTGTGCCAGCGCAGATGCCGCAATTCCCAAGGCGCTATACGAAGGCGCACCCAGAGGGCACGGGGTACTGCCAAGAGCATAGAGGAGCGCATTCAGCCCGAAAACGGTGCGCGTGTAGAGGGCTGTCACCAGGGCAGGCATCATCTGCGCTGCCGCATAATCCAGATTATTCTGCATGAGCCAGGTATACCAACCGACAGCGTATTTCTGCGAGGTATAGGTATAACGTTTTGACGTATGGATGCGGTGACCGTAATCTTCTCGCACACTGCCAGTATTAAAAGCGGCATCTTCAAAGACTAGGTCACTGGGGGCAGAAGTATCGTTTGGGTCTTCCCACAGAAGGAGTTTCCTGTTATAGGGTATCTCGCTATCGCTGTTGATAATTCTTTGTTTTGCGTACTGTGTTAATCCCGTCGACCATGTGGTGCGTCGCATGGCATGATTTCGTGTTTCAAAAGGTTCTGTATAAATTTTTTCAGCATATCCGCTGGAGGGAATCAGTGAAAGAAATTGCTCTTGTAAAAGGCCCGTCAACCCGCGAGCGTTGACCACAAGATCCTGCTTGGTTTTCGCCCCTAAGGGGCGGTACTCCATACTGTTTGTGATAATAGGCTGGCCGTTCCTATCGAGCCACAGAAAGTCGCGGTAACCCATCGTAATTGGCGGCAATTCTATTGGCTGCGTACCTGCACATCGTATGTATATCGCTAGGATCAGAAAAGCTATATCCTCTCCTGCGGTCTCAAACTCGTGGATATGCCGTCCCCAATTCAGGTTGACGGACTCAAGGTATTTTATCTGTGCCTCGTTAAAGCGGATACTTTCTGTCTGGTTAAGATATGCGAGAGCACGCACCAGTTCCGTCTCGGGGGCTGTACCGGTCACCATGGCAACCAGCGCATCAAAAAGTTCCGTGTCGCTGGAAATAGGGGCATCCGCCATGAAGAGTTCCCCCGGAGCCCGTGGGCGTGGGTTGACATCTGGTATCAGAATAGGTTCCTGCGCCTGTAGTGCTTCTACCGACTGTATTTCCTGGGGCTCCTGTATTTTCTTTACACCACGTCGGGTAGGCTTCGTACTATCTTTAGATCCTACGTTTTGCGCCAGCTCTTGAAGTTCCAAGGGTAGAGTTCGCTCAATCCCAGCAATCATGCTGTGCACCCGGTGCGTGTATTCAGGGTGATGTTTAATCAGCCGTTGTAGGATGTTTAGCTGGGCCTTCACCAGCTTCTTCTCAGTACGGAGGAGTACTGCTGCTGATGCGTCTAACAGGGCATCGAGCTGTTCCTTAGAAAGTTGCTCCACAATGGGGGTAAGCATCTCTTGTGCTAGGCCTACCGACGTGGATAGCTGCGTCTGTAAAATAGCGGTCAGTAGCGGAACGCATGCCAGGTTCTCCGCGGTAGTTGGTTTCATGCCGCGGTAAAGCATATGGAAGACTCGTGTTTTCCTGGGCGTAAAATCTCTGAGCATTGAGCGCAAACATTCGGTGAGAAAACGGCCGCGAAACCCGTCAAGGTGACAATCTAGATAATCTAAAAACTTGAAATCTGCTGCCGCACCTAGTGCTGTTCCGACGCGGAAGCAGGTCCACAGTTCTCGTTCAATCAGGAGAGGATCCTGGCGGATATGCTCAAGTGCCTCTTGGTAGGTAGCAGTATTTCCGGGTGGTCTTCAGCACTGTTTCCTTCTGGGAATATGGTACGTAAGGCCCTCCAAAGATAAGAAGGGGTTTCACAGTGGAGGTCCCGTTCCCGTACAAGCGTGTGTAGTACGCGCCATATACCGTAGGCATCGTTATCCTCCATAGCGGGGGTCGCCGCTATATAATCCAGAATCCACGTATCGCTGCGTCCGGAGAGTCCCAAGTATAAACCGCGCATGATAGCGTCATGAGGGTTTTCGAAAGAGTCAGTGTCGCTTCGGCGTGCCGCCCATGAACTGTCTGTATATAAATCCACGAAACGCTTATGTGTCCTGCGAGGGTTTGTCCCCAAAGCTGCTAAAAGATAGCCGCCTACAGGACTCAAAACAGCCCGGTTCCCCCGTCTTAAGACCTTGGCTGGAGGCAGAGTTTTAGCCAGCACAGCACGTTCATCCTCTGTAGCGTCCTCTAAAAGAGCATGAAATTCTTTGAGAGGTGCTTCCGGATTTTTAGCCAGCTTTTTAAGTGCTTCTCGCCGCTTATTAAGCGTCATAACGGGGTTAGTTTGCATTCCTCTCCTCCTTTTTCACGGTAATATCCCTGCCGAGGCGCTTATCTAGAAGATTCTGAGCGTGCTGCCGCGCCTTTTCCGCAAGCTCGGTCGGATGCGGTCGCAATTCTTCGAGCGCACGCAGGTTCTTCGCAAGCACGGTCGAGCCTTTCATCTTCGGCTGCAGCGCCTCAGGAATCTCGACGCTCACGCCATACTCCCCCGCTAATTGCACCAAGAGCTGCACCAGGGTACCGCCCCGATTTATCTCACCTACCATAGGCAGCATGTTCTCTAGCACCTGCACAATACGCCACCCCGCCAATGGGCTAATGGATGCAGCGTCCTGTAAACAGCTGGCTGCCCGGGCCGGTTTAACCCATCCCCCTCGGAGCAGGTAGGTCAGTTCATCCGCAAGTAAAGAAGCATCGAGCATTCCGCGACCCGCAAGAGCAGCAATAGATTCGGCGGTGAGAGCCCTGTGCTCAGCTGCTGCTGCACCAGTTAGCCAGCCCAACACGGAATAGGCGGGTTCTTGCAGAACCTGATGTGTGTGGGTGATGGTATCCAGTACGGCGTCAAGCCCCTTGATGTGTTTCTGGAACCCTGTTGTAGTGACGAACGGCATGCTCTGCGCCGCCAATGTATTGGGGTTATTCTGCAGAAGCCACGCATACCATTGCATAAGGGTACAGTGAAAATCGTCGATTGCCTGAACAGCACGGTGCATAAACTCTTCCGGAATGCCTGCCGTGTTCAGAGCCGCCTGTGCGAAAGGCATCTGTGCGGTCGGTAGTTCGTGATCTTCAATAAGCCACATCATCAGGCTGCCGTTAGGAGCCTCAGCATAGGCTTGGTCGTACATATTGTGAGGACGCGGGCGGTAAGTGAGAGGTTCAACATGGCGTGTCCAGGTGCTCTCTTCTGCGTGAGGTATAGGCGCAAATACAAGGTTTTCTGGATGTTCTAAACAGTTAATCTGCTCTTGACAGAGCCCCGCCGGTCCACGATAATTTGTGGTCGTTTTCTCTATACGGGGTTTTTGACGCCCCAGAGATCCAGTGTGTTCAACCTGGTAGGGCTGGATGGTTTCGCCAGTCTGGGGGTCGGTATGGAATTCATGCCGGTACCCGGTAAAACCTTGCGGCAGTTTTTTAAAAAGTTTTCGGTGCGGGGCAATCACCCGATACATCAGATAGTTGCCTAACGCATGAGTACCCGAGCGGATACCGGAATTCACGCATCGTTCAGCCAGAAAGTCCTGCTGGGCCGTATCAAGAGTAATGCGAGGATTATGCGCTAAATAATCAATGAGTTGCGGGAGCTGCGAACCGTCACCTGTGCCTTGGAGACAGGGAATAAGACCATCCATAAACTCAGCATCACTCTTATAAATATGCACCTGTGGGGTTGAAACGTGCTGCTCTAAAAGTTGCGGCAGATTCTCGGGAATCATGACGCTGCCCATTACTTGCTCCGCGTGAGACGGTGCGCTAGTTTTATCCGCCGCGGCTTCAGCAGGAGACATGAGTGTTTGCGCAGCGGGCTGCAGATCAGGCGGGAGAGAATCTGCGGTTTCCCTCATCAAATCGCCCACATTTTGACTATGCTCTGGGTGCGTTTTAGCAATAGCGCTAAGGAGTGCGATCTGCGCCCGGAGTATTTTCTTCTCGGTGCGAAGCATCACGGTGTGAGAGGCATTAAGTAAGTCATGAATCTGGGGTTCGGTCAGCTTGTCGACGCATGACATCAGCATTTCTTGAGCCAATCCCACGGAGGTTGAGGGAACGGTGGTGAGCACTGAGGTGAGCAGATTGGTGTTATCAAGGTTCTCGTCTGGGGTGGGGTTCATCCCCCGATAGATATGGTGGAAGATACTGGTGTTCTTGACGGAAAAGTCGCGGAGCATCGCCTTCAGACATTCAGTAAGCAGGCGGTCACGGAATCCGTCAAAATTCTCCTGCAGCGTGTGGAAGAGAGCGAGCGTGTCCGCGTTTTCACGCCCTGACCACTCTTTCCGCAGAAGCCCTTCATCTGTGAAACACGCCCACATTTCGTGTTCTAGCGTCTGGGGGTTGTTCTTGAAGAAGGAGATAACCTCTTCCCGGTTCTCGGATGAGCCAATGTGCATGTCAGGAACGGCCGTCACGAACCCCCAGAGGTAGGAGCGCGTGGTATTGGTGAGTCCGCGTTCGTGAAGAAGCTGATGTATCTGCACCCAGAGTGTGGGCGAGTCGTAACCAAACCTGCCATAGCCGCGCTCGTTAACGAACCCGGTTATCCAGGTGTTATCGCGTTCGCTGAGTCCAAGCATCATGGCTTCTGTGCGTTGGCTAAGGTATTGTTCCGATTCAGCGGTTGAAAACTTCCAGTTCGCTTCACCGGGTAATCCCCTGTCGATAAGGTTTAAGAGCTCAACACCCACGTGTTTGAAGGTTCCGCCCAGTGCAGCCGCCGTGTAGACGCACACAAGCCGCTGCTCGGTCGTTCCTTCACGGCTGTAGCGGTCTATGAGCTTTTTAATGGAGAGTGTGCGTGCAAGGCCCTTGCGCTCATCCTCGGTGGCACCGGTGAGAACTTCATGGTACTGCCGGAAGGTGGCATCGTCACGTTTCAGTAGCTCCCGCAGACGTGCGCGACGTTCCGTAAGACTAGGTTGCGGTACTTTTGGGGTCATAGCAGTCTCTCAGTTTCTGCGCTTATGGTTGTGCGCAGCGGTGTTGGTCCAGCAGTTCTTGGGCTTGGTCTCGGGCCTGCTCCGCAAGCTCAGTCGGATGCGGCTGCAGCTTTTCAAGCGCACGCAGGTTCTTCGCCAGCACGGTTGAGCCTTTCATTTTTGGCCGCAAAACCTCAGGAATCTCGACGCTCACGCCGTACTCCCCCGCCAGCTGCACCAAGAGCTGCACCAGCGCGCCACCACGATATACCTCGCCCACGACAGGCAGTATGCCCTCTAATACCTGCATAATCCGCCAGCCCGCCAAGGGGCTAATCGACGCAGCATCCCTAAATGTTTGCTCAATTCGTTGAGCCTTCACGTGGTGCTGGCTCAATAGCCAACACAGTTCTTCGGCGAATAAAGCGGTATCGACCATACCCCGATCCGCCAGGGAGGCGAGCGCCTCCGCAGCGTTGGCGCGCACTTCGGTAGTTTTAGCGCTGGCCCCAAGCCCGAGTGCGCTGTAGGAGACGGCGCCCAGTATTCGATGTGTATCACTAGTATTCGTATGATGATATCGACACCATAAGCATTATGAGCATGGATAGCTGCCACAAGAATAGGCATGGTCTGTGCGCTAAAAATATCTGGGTTATTCTGCATGAGCCAGCCGTACCACCCCATGACCGTGCGGTACGAAGGATAGTATTTTGATTCCAGCATACGGTGCACATACTCGATTTGCGTGCTGTTGGTGTTAAACGCGGCAGCTTTAACGGAGAGTGCGGCAGCATCGGGTGTATCTGTTCCAACCCACAGTGGGAATTGCAAGGGGAAGCTGTACCTCCAAGCAATATATAGCGATTTCCAATACTGGGTGAGGACTGTACCCGTAGTACGTTCAAGGGCTACACACTGGGGTGCAAAAGGCGCGGTCACTATGTTGGTTTCTGCGTCTTGATCCGCAAAAATCAGGGAGAACAGCTGCTCCATCAGCAGCATATGAGGTCCGCGCTCATTGAGACGAATTTCTGTCCCAGTAGCTTTTACATTAATGGGACGAGACTGATGCTCCTTAAGCGTCTGTTCATCTACTGTCACCGGGTTTCCGTGCTCATCGCTGAGGTAGAGACGTTCTGTATACCAGGTGGGGATGATCGGTATTTTAGCAATATCAGCGTGTTGTATCTGCCCGCTTTTGATAAGTGCCGCAATGGCAAGGTACGGGATATTGGGACTGGAGAGGGTATAAATACTGGATGGGCTTTCTATGAGAAGGTTACGAGTTTCCCAGAGAAGCTTCTGCTCTGCATCGTTTATTTCCAGACTCTCGGCATGTTCCAAGTACTCCAGGATACGCGGAATATCGGTGCCATCGCCTCCCTGGAAGGTTGCTGCCAGGCATTCCATGAGTTCCCGATCCGTAGTGATAGGCGGTCGAGGCGCCAAACACCCCTGCGGTTCACAATCCTTCGGGGTGATATCCGGTACCGTGATGCTCCCCGCTGCGTCCTGGTGCGTGGGTGTTTCTCGCACCGGATCATTGATGAGCTTCTGGGCCTCGTCTTGAAGGTCCAGGGGCATAGACTTGAAGGCATCCTGTACTGTCTGGCTTACTTGTTCAGTGCATTCGGGGTGGACTTCAAGCAGTGAAGAAAGAAGCCGTATCTGGGCGCGCAAAACTTTCTTTTCAGTGCGCGTCAGCACTGTTGCCGAAACTTCAATAAGCTCACGTGTTTGCGCGTCGGGAAGCTCGTAGACTGCCTGCTCCAGCAGATCTTGCGCCATGGCGATAGCAGGGCTATACGCCGTTCCCAGCACCGAAAGGTAGAGCGCAAAACGCTCCTTAATTTCTTGAGGCGTTGGCTGCAGAGCAGCATGGGCCCTATAGAAATGCCGCACGTGGTGGGCTGAGTAGTCGCGGAGAAGACCTTTGAGCGTTTCATCCAGGAACCTGGAGCGAATCTCCGGAAAAGTTTCGCACATCACCTGAGCGAGGGCCGAAAATGATGGGCTTCGATATTCAGGCTGTAAGGCGGGATCCCACTTAGACTGTGCTAGTACCCCTTCAACTGTGAAAGCATCCCAAAACTCTCGTTCCAGCAGCACAGGATCGTTGCGGAAGAACTGTTCTATATTCCGATACTCTCTGGCAGACTTTTCCCTCACGTGTGGGACGGCATTCATCATCATGCAAAGATACCCTGGCGATAAGCTCGTCAGCGAATGTTCGCGCATAAGTTTATTGAGGCGTGTCCAGGAATCTATGTACCAATCATCTGAACATTCTTCAACAAAGTGCAGGACCCACTCATCGGACCGTTCTACCGCCCCTTGAGTTAAGAATTCCCAGAGCTGCCCAGTAGCAGGCATAGGCGGCTCGGGAATAATATTAAAATCCTCATCTCGAAGAGGACAAAAAAGTTCACTTATAAGCCTCACCGCACGCGGAACCGACGAGGTTAAAGCTCCTACTGCATATGCGGCCAAAGCTGCTTTCTCCCCTCGGGCTTTCGCAAGTTTCGTGGGCGATAACGTCCTGGCCAACGACGCGCGTTCTTCCTCTGTCGCCCCGCTAATCACCGCGTGATAATCCTCAACGGTTGCGTCGTCACGTTTCATGAGTTCCCGAAGGTGGGCACGACGCTCCTGTAAGGTTGGCTGTGCCGGTAAAGCTGGTTGTGTGTGATGCTGTGCGGTCATTAAAACCCCTATCGGTGATATAGATTACTGGTTTTCTTCCCAGTCTAAAGTTTTTCGACGTGCCCCGCACCGTTCTTCGTCACAATCTCTCGCGCTTGGTTTCGGGCCTGCTCCGCAAGCTCCGTTGGATGCGGCTGCAATGTATCAAGCACACGCAGACTCTTTCGCCAGCACGGTCGAACCTTTCATTTTGGGCCGCAATACCTCGGGTATCTCAATGGTCACACCGTATTCCTCCGCTAGCTGACCCGCTAGCTGCACGAGGGAGCCACCGCGATTAACCTCACCTGCCACAGGCAGTATCTCCGCAAGGATTTGCAGGACGCGCCACCCCGTTAGTGGGCTAATGGATGCCGCATCTGTGAGCGTTTCAACTGCACGATTCGTCATCAGGTGCTTCTGCGTAAGAAGCCACGACAGTTCTGCTGAGAACGCGGCAGTATCCAGCATGCCCCGTTCGGCTAGAAGCGCTATGGCTTCGGCAGCAATAGTGCGGTACTCGCGACGCTGAGCCCCCATAGCCTGCCCGATCACCGTGTACGAGGGTGCCCTTAGTACTCGGTGGGAATGCCCCAGAGCCTGTAACAGACTCGACAGCCCTATCTGCTGTGACTGATAGACGGCGCCGAAGGCAAGCGGGAGAAACTGTACCGCCAGCACATCCGGGTTGTTCTGGGTCAGCCACGCGTACCACCGCACCACCTCGTCATTCCAGATGTTCCAGGATTCCCCGTCTCCGCTGCGGTCCAGATACTCTTCGACGGTTCCGTGGGTGTTAAGCGCCGCCTGCTCGAACGGGGTTTCGGGGGTTTTAGGAGTTGCGTCTTTTTCCTCCCAGCAGACCCTCTGTTCGGATCGCACCCACGATATGTCCTTCCGGGCGGGAAGAGGAACCACAACCAATGGTGTGCGGTTTCTTCATCGAGGTCTAGGCTGGCGATTTGCTCTGCAAGGAGAGCCTTCGGCCCACGGTAATTATGTGCCGTGCGAACTGTTCGAACCAGTTCCCCCGTTACAGTCCTCTGGTAAAAGGAAGATGTGTAGTATCCCCGAAAGTACGTGTGCTGCAGGTCTAAACCGTCTTCCTGCTGATACGGCTTGAGAACAAGATATGTTAGGCACCGTAGCACAGAGTCATCAAGGAGGGTCTTGTATTTGGTGTATACGTACTGCCGTTGTGCCTTATCCAGCTCAATAGTGTGGTTCTTCTGCAGGTAAGACAGCAGAGGCGGGTAGTCAAACCCGTCTGTGTTGCCTTCCAGATGCTCAATAAGGATTTCCAAGAATTCCGTATCGCTTGTGAGGGGTTTGCAAGTGGCAAAGTATTCGCTTGGTTCACCATCGTGTGGGGTAATGTCTGGAATACTAATGCTTCGACCCGGCTTGTGCTTCACCTCCTCACTATTGTTTCTATGGTGCGCGAGTATAAGTTTGCGGGCGGTATCCTGCACATCGACAGGCATGGTTTCGACCGCCTCACCCACCGTTAAGCTCACCTTCCCGGCCAGTTCGGGATGGTGTGTGACCAGTAGCTTCAGCAGCTTCAGGTGGGCGCGAAGTACTTTCTTCTCGGTCCGGAACAGCACCGGTTGTGATGCCTCCACCAGCTGGGCTGCCTGTTCACGACTTAGCAAAACTACCAAAGGCGTCAGTGTTTCTTGCGCCAAGCCCACAGTAGTTGAGGGCGCAGACCCCAACAGTGCCATAAGAGCGTGGGCTCGTTCCAGGTTCTCTGCTTCGGTGGGTTCCATACCCCGGTAGATCTGGTGAAAAACCCTACTGTTCGCGGCCGAGAAATCACGGGTCAGCGACTGTAACGATTCGTCCAGTACCCTTTCCCGGAACCCCTCATAGAAGTCCTGCATGTGACGCATGAGGGTAAGCATACTGCCGGTAGGCCCGAGCAGCGTCCAGTAGTGGTCGCGCATTGTTCCTTCAACACGAAAAAGCGCCCAGAATTCTTGCTCCAGCAACAGCGGGTCATCTTTGAAGAAGTTAAGAGCGGCCACACGATTGTAGGCTGAATCCTCACGCACCGGTGGAATATTCCTGATGAACTGCCCAAGATACTGCGGAGATTCGCAGATGATGTTTCGTTCCCGCAGCAGTTGGTGAGATACAGGCCAGCTTTCCTCCCCGTACGCCCAGCTTTCGGCGATAGATTCCACAAACGCTAGAATCCAGTCCTCGCTTCGTTTGGATGCTCCCAGCACAAATATTTCCTAATATTCTGATGTTGTCCACCCTTACGGTTATTCCACAGGAGTTGGTGGAATGCGGCGGAGGCGTTTTGGGTAGGTCGTTCTGCTCCCGTAAACCCGTCAGGTTTGCGGATGAGAGCACCCGCTACATAAGCAGCGAGCGGGGTGTAGTTTTTGACGTCCACCACCTGTGCGGGTTTAAGGGTTTTCGCCAGAGACACACGTTCTTCTTCGGTAGCCCCGCCTATGATGGCGTGATACTCCTCAACGGTGGCGTCGTCACGTTTCATGAGTTCACGCAGGCGGGCGCGTCATTCTTCAAGGCTCATGCGCTGCGGATAGTTCTTCTCATCCATCATTGCCTATTTGTGTATTCGGGTGTGCAAGGAAAACACGACTTTTGCGGATACGGTTCGGTGTCGGGCTAATTCAGCCCGCCACGACGTTTAATGCTTACCGCCAGTACATGTTTGCAGGGGACCTCGGGTGCCCCGGTATTTCACCCACCACGGGCAGGTGCACCGGTATTCTTCGATTTTCTCGGCGGGGGTTACCGTGTAGAACGTGTCCCGCGACTGCACACGGTACGTTCCGCTTTCGTCATCCCGCACCGCGCCGGAGTCCACCAGTTTCTGCGCACCCACCAGCCGCGGATGCATAGCCTGCAGGGCATCCGCCTGCACGGGCAGCGGCCGGTGGAAGTACTCCCCCGCCTGCACATCAAAACCGACCTGCCCGGAGGATGCCAGTAACGCGAGGGCGTCGCGTACTTGCGTCTCGTTCAGCCCGCTGCGTGCAGACATGACGGGCACTTCAATACGCGGCTCAAAGGAGAGAAGCACGCTGAGCATATCCGCGTTTTCAGCAACTGACGGGTCTGAGAGCGCCTGCAGCACAGAGCCTTCCCCCGAGAATCCGCGTGATTTTTCGGGGCTTAACCCGATGCTCAGGCGCGCACCCGGCAAGTGGGCCACCCACACGCTCGCTACCGGGGCGTTACCTGAGGTGACCGGTTCACTGTATGCTTCCAGGCGGGTCATGAAGCGGATGAGCGGTTCAAGCACCCGCAGCCGCTCCGGCCCGGCCACGCACACCGACCCGGCGGTGGCTCGGGTGGCCAGCCTCAGTGAACGCACTGCACGGGTTGCCCACATGACGCTTTTCGTGGCGGATTGGCGCGGCAGCCCCTGGATGAAGGTGCGGGCTGCTGCCGCGTCCAGAGAATGGGTGGGTTTCATCAGGGATGAGAGCATCTGTGTTTCGGCGAACCCTTTGAGCCAGCGCACCGGCAGGGGCACTTTATCTTCCATTACTTCACCGTCTAAGGTGGTGGTCAGCAGCCCCTCATCACCAACATCCATGTGGAGGGGTTCGCCAGCCCGGAGGGAAGCTAAGGCGGTGCGAAGCGGCGGATTCACGTCCACATTCGTCACGCCCACGGCGCTGTGGCTGGCGTCTAGGGCGGAGGAGTCTACGTCAAGTCGGGCATAGACACCGCAGCAGGCGCTAAAGGATTCAAACCGTAGGCCTTCACGGGTGCTAGTCACTACCGGGTCTGCGGCCCGCAAAATGGCGGCGACCATGCCGGGCGGGGTGTAGTAGCGGGTGCGGGCCACACGCGCGACCACCAGCAACGATGCTGCGATCACATCGGGGCGTTCCATGAATCCTGAGAAGAAGTAAGGGTGTGCTGCTGCGCCTTCTGGTGTGCTGCCGCCGCTGGTTGCTAGGGCCAGTTCGGGGTGTCCGTCACGTTCCAGTAGCGTAGAGGCTCCTAGATAGTTGTAGTCCAGTTCGTATGCCATGAGGGTTCCTCCGAGGGGTGGTGCAGAAGCTTTACAATACTACTATGCCTGAACGCCCTGACATTTTAAGCAGGGTTTCGTCATTCTTACTATAATCGGCGTTATCCGTTTGTAGGCACAGGCAGCGGTGGGCATAGGAGAAGCCCCGGCGGGGTTGGTTCACCTGCCGGGGCTTAAGGATAAAAACCTTTAGGACGTTAGAACACGATTTGACCGTTAAAGCGTAGTGCCAATCCGTAGAGCACAATTGCCACTACCCAGATGATGGAGACGGTGACGGTCAGACGGATCAGGTTCTTCGATGCCATACCTGAGGAGTTGAGGGAGCTGGTCATGCCGCCGCCGAACATATCTGAGAGGCCGCCGCCCTGGCCGCGGTTTAAGAGCACCAAAAGCACGGCAATAACGCTGGTAATCGCGATGATTACCATGAGTACAGTCATGAGGGTCTCCACAGTGGGCCTTCCTGTTGGGATTGGCGGTTACTAATAATTTTCGTATCTGCCGTTTGGCATACCGTATTAACTATACGCCACCTTAGCGAATTGGTCACCCCTAATGCTGCGCATAGCTGAACAGCACGGGGGCAAAAAGTTTAGCGGGCGGTGCGGCGCTGATATTCGCTGGGGGTCAGCTGCAGCGTATCCGGCCGGTCGATCAGCACACGCTGGGAAGTCAGTTCTTTCCCCTCCGTGTCGTAGGCGCGCACATACCCGCCTTCTAACAGGTAATAGGTGAACTGCTGGGCGATACCCCAGTAGTTGCCGCTGTCTTCGGCGTAGAATCCCTGGTCTACCCAGTCCCTCAGTTTCACCTGCACCGGGATTTCTGGGGAGCTGGTGCGGGCGTGAAGCCAGTTAAGAAAATCGTCACGTTTACTGTCGTAATAGTGTGTGGTTGGGTTGTAGCTCGCACCGGGTTCTCCGGGCATGGTGGGAGCGGGGACTTTGCGGTTGCGAATAATCATGAACACTATGACGCACAGGAGGGTGATCATAATGGGCGCGAGAAGGGAATCCATGGTTTTAAGTCTACCCAGTGTTCGGCTCGTTATTTAGGGCAGCGCCCGTTTTTGGCTACCCGCGAGCAGCTTTCCCTCATAGGATGGATGCGCAACAGCGGGTGCAGGAGAATCAGCACTACCTTATCTAGGTTTATGGTATTTGGTTTGACCGTGGAGCTGTTCTCGTGGAGGTAATCATGATTACCGGATCATTTCAAGAACCCACCTACTGCGCTAAGAGCCCCTGCTCGATATCTGTACCATTGGGACGTTTCGCAGCATCCCATCAAGTACAGAGCGAGCAGGGGCTCTTTATGTTTACGTCTCAGTCGAAGGCAGGTTATTCTTGCTTCGCAGGCTCAGAGTTTTTCTTCCCCTGTTTTACCTGCTGAGCAGATGTATCCGCCTCATCCTCAATAGATTTCTCAGCTTCGTCTTCGCTTTCGTACGATTCGTACGACTTGAACGGCTGTCCCTTTTCGGGGTAGCGGTCAGGCGAGATCGACAAGCCCATCTGTACCTTCTCGTGGTACACCTCAACTATTAGCGCCACCACTATTAACGCAACCACAACGGCGAACGGTAACGCAATAATAATCAGCGTATTCCGCAGAGCGTCTAGACCATCGCCAGCATACAGCAGCACAGTTGCAATACCCGCGACGATAACGCCCCACACAACTTTCTTTCCGTTAGTTGGGATAAGACGCCCATCTTCGGAAAGCATTGCGAGCACATAAGTTGCTGAGTCTGCCGAGGTAATGAAGAAGGTAAAGATCAGGATGATTGCGATGATCGACATTAACATACCCAGCGGGTAGTGTTTGAACGTGCCGAACAGCAGCTGCTCATCCTCTAGTTTCGTCAGATTCTCCAGACCGTTCTGCTGTACCGTATTAGCCATCGTACCGAAAGCGGAGAACCAGATGAAGCTTAAGACGGTAGGTATCAGAAGTACTACAGTAATAAACTCACGTATTGAACGGCCTTTGGAGATGCGGGCGATGAAGAGGCCCACGAAGGGCGACCAGGAAATCCACCATGCCCAGTAGAACACGGTCCAACTATCAATCCAGGCGCGTTCACCACCGTTAAATGCGGCGGTTCGGAAACTCATCTCGAAAAAGTTCTGCATGTACAGGCCGATGGATTCCGTCATATTGTCAAAAATTTTGACGGTGGGCCCAACCGCAATAGCAATCGCCAGAAGTGCGATAGCCAGAATCATATTAAGATTTGAAAGGATTTTAATACCTTTACCCAGCCCCGAAAGAGCTGAGAGCACGAAGAGAGCAGTGGTTACTACAATAATAACAGTGCGCACCTCCATGCTATTAGGAATGGCATTATCAGTGAGGTAGCTCAATCCCACCATTAATCTGAATAGCGCCGAAACCAAGCGTGGTTGCCACACCAATAACGGTTGCCACAACAGTAACAATATCTATAATATACCCCAGCCAGCCATCGGTTTTTTTACCGAAAAGTGGCTTAAGGGTGACAGAAAGAAGATATTTCTCTTCTTTACGGAAGCCGAAATATGCCAGAGCCATAGCCACAATACCGTACACAGCCCAGGCGTGAATGCCCCAGTGGAAGAACGTAAACTGAAAGGAATCCGCCATTGCTTGCTGTGACCCCGGCGCAGCATGCGGAGTTTTGTTAGCAAAGTGTGAAAGCGGCTCGGCAGCACCATAGAAAACTAGACCAATGCCCATACCAGCCGAGAAAAGCATGGCAATCCATGAACCGGTGGAATACTCGGGTTTTGAGTCAGGCTCTCCAAGTTTAATTTGCCCCATGGGGCTTAAAACAAAAAACCCGCAGACCAATACGATAAGAGTTACAAGCAGGAGGTAAAACCAACCGAAGTTAGTTCCGAGCAGCGCCCTCCAGTTTTTAGAAACTTCTCCGTAACCTGGGACAAAACCCAGAACCACTAATATTAATGAAACAATTAACGAACCAATAAAAACAGACGTATATTTGCGCGACTTCATATCTCACCTTCTCAAAACATTCCGGAAAAAGTATAACAAATGCTAAATTATCTGTAAAACCAAATTATTGTAGATAATCAAAGCACACGAAAAAGCCTCAAAATATACGAAACAATATTTTAAAGGGATTTTAAATATTAAATTTTTCGAGAAGAAGGAATGTATGAGTCTTTTCTTTATGAAATCTTTATATTTGAATTCTACCCCACGTTTTAAGGTTTCCGCGACATCATCGGGGTCTTCTCTATGTTTTCTATACCACACTGCCCGGTGCGGCATAAAAAATCGCCGGTTACCCCGCCGCGCAGAATGCGGAGGATAACCGGCGATAATGTCTCAGATGTTACGCGTCGAACCGCGCAATAGCCGCAAACTCATCGGCCTGTAGCGACGCCCCTCCAACAAGCACACCGTCAACGTCAGCCTGCTCCATAATCGAAGGAGCTGAGGAAGACTTGACCGACCCACCGTAAAGCACACGTACCTGGTTGGCAACATCGGCCGAGTAGAGCTTGGTCAGCTCCGCGCGGATAGCGGCAGCCATTTCCTGTGCGTCTTCTGCGGTGGCAACCTTACCGGTACCGATAGCCCACACCGGCTCATAGGCAATAACAAGGCTCTTCGCCTGCTCGGCGGTCAGACCAGAAATCGAGCCACGCAGCTGTTCCAGGGTGTAGGTCACATGGTTACCGGCTTCGCGGATATCAAGTCCCTCTCCCACGCACAGTACGGGGGTGATTTCATGCCGGTACGCAGCCTGCACTTTGGCAGCGCATACCTCGTCGGTTTCACCATGGTAGGTGCGGCGCTCAGAGTGGCCCACTAGCACGTATACGGCGTTGAGCTTGGCGAGGAACGACCCGGAGATTTCACCGGTGTATGCGCCCGAGTCGTGAGCCGAAATATCCTGCCCACCATACTCGATCCTAAACTTGTCGCCTTCAATGAGAGACTGTACGGAGCGAATGTCGGTGAACGGCGGGAAAACCGCTACCTCAGTCTTATCAAAGTCAAAGTTCGCGTCGTCAAGGGTCCAGGCTAGTTTCTGAACTAGGGTCACGGCCTCAATATGGTTCAGATTCATCTTCCAGTTACCAGCAATAAGCGGCTTACGCGACATATATTCGCTCCAATCCCCAAAGAGGGCATAGCTACGGAAAAGTTCACTCTCTATTTTAGTGCTTCTGGCGCGTAAATACACGGTTTATCGCGAATTTTCACCGCCGAATATACCACTGCGGTATTTCTTCCCACCCACCACTTAGCGGTCATTACTGGACTGTCCTATTACCAGATGCACGCCGTGAACCGCTGAAGGTTTAAGCCCTATAGATAACCCCGGCCCATTCGCTATCGCGCGAATAAGCCGGGGCATATTAGACAAGGGGCAGAAGGTTAGGCACCCAGTGCGTCCAGACCGGGCAGGGTCTTACCCTCAATGTATTCGAGGGATGCTCCACCGCCGGTGGAAATGTGCCCGAACTGCTCGTCAGCGAACCCTAGGTTGCGGATCGCCGATGCCGAGTCCCCGCCACCAATAATGGAGAAAGCCTCCGATTCAGCAAGAGCCTTCGCAACAGCCTCAGTACCACCCGCGAAGGGGGCAATCTCGAATACGCCCACCGGGCCGTTCCAGAAGACGGTTTTAGCTGCCTTAATCTTCTCCGCGAACAGTTCACGACTCTTCGGGCCGATATCCAGGCCCTCACCCTCGGCGCCCAGCTCGCCACCTTCAAGGTCTTCGATGGGGCGGATCTCGGTCTTAGCGTCTGCTGAGAAATCATCGGCCCACACCACGTCTACGGCAGTTACGATCTCAGTACCCTGTGCAGGGGCGGTCTCAAGGTAGCGCTGCACGGTCTCTACCTGGTCTTTCTCCAGCAGCGACTTACCAACCTTGTATCCCTGCGCGTAAGCGAAGGTGTAGCCCATGCCGCCGCCAATGAGAATAGCGTCTGCCTTGCCGATAAGGTTGTCGATAACAGCAAGCTATCGGAAACCTTCGCACCACCCATAACGACCACGAAGGGACGCTCGGGGTTGTTCAAAGTTTTCGCCAGAACGTCCACTTCTTTCTTCACCAGATCGCCCAAGTATGCGGGCAGGCGCTTGGCTACGTCGTACACGGAGGCGTGCTTGCGGTGTACCGCCCCGAACGCATCATCAACATATGCGCCGTTCTGCCCGGTCAGTGCCACTAGCTCATCGGCAAATGCGCCGCGTTCTGCATCATCCTTCGAGGTTTCGCGGGCATCATAACGCACATTTTCCAGTACCAGCACTTCGCCGTCTTTCAGGGCTGCTGATTTAGCCTTTGCATCTTCACCCACCAGATCGGTAGCCACCTGCACGGGTACGGAAGCCAGCTCGGCTAAACGTGCAGCGGCAGGAGCGATGGAATACTGCGGGTCCACCTGGCCCTTGGGGCGTCCGAGGTGTGCGGTTACGATCACGCGAGCGCCGCCCTTAGCAAGCTTTTCAATAACGGGCAGGGAAGCACGCACGCGACCGTCGTCGGTCACCACGCCATCTTTAAGGGGAACGTTCAAGTCGGAGCGAACGAGAACGTGGCGGCCTGCGACGCCTTCTTCGAGCAGTTCTGCCAGTGCCTTAGCCATAGGATAATCCTCCTAATAATGGGTTTTAGATACTTTTAATAATAGCGGCTGTTATGGGAAAACCCCGGTTCTCCGCCTCAATCACGCGGTGAATCCGGGGTTCTCTCTATACGTTTACACGCGGTTACGCATTAGAGTGATGCCACGACCTTATTGGTGAACATCACCAGGCGTGCTACGTAGCCGTACTCATTGTCGTACCAAGCGATAACCTTCACCTGGTTGCCGATAACCTTGGTCAGCGGTGCATCAAAAATGGTGGAGATGCCTTCGCCCTCAATATCCTTAGAGACGATCGGATCTTCGCTGTACTTAATGATGCCCTTCATCGGGCCCTCGGCTGCTGCCTTCAGAGCCGCATTAACCTCTTCCTTGGTGACCTCGCGGTTAGTGGTGAAGGTCAGGTCGGTAATGGAACCGGTAATGGTGGGAACACGCACCGCGAAACCGTCCAGCTTACCCTTGAGCTCAGGCAGCACAATGCCAACAGCGGCTGCCGCACCGGTGGAGGTGGGAACCATGTTCACGGCTCGCTGCGCGGGCGCGGCGCAGGTCGGAGTGAGGAGCATCCTGCAGGCGCTGATCAGCGGTGTATGCGTGGATGGTGGTCATCAGGCCACGCTCAATGCCGAAGGAGTCGTTGAGGACTTTCGCCAGCGGAGCCAAGCAGTTGGTGGTGCAGGATGCGTTCGAAACAATATGCTGGGTTGCGGGGTCGTACTGGTCGTCATTCACGCCCATCACGAAGGTGCCGTCAATGTTCTTACCGGGGGCGGAAATAATAACTTTCTTTGCGCCAGCGTCAATATGTGCCTGCGCTTTGGAGCCCTCGGTGAAGAAGCCGGTGGATTCGAGTACTACGTCAACGCCGAGATCCTTCCAGGGAAGGTCAGCAGGGTTGCGCTCAGCCAGGATTTTGATTTCCTTGCCATCTACTACCAGCGCATTTTCCTTGACCTCCACCTCTGCGTCCAGACGACCCATGATCGAATCGTACTTGAGCAGGTGAGCTAGGGTATCAACGTTGGTAAGGTCGTTAATGGCGACGATTTCGAAGCCTACGCCTTCCTCGCGTGCTGCGCGGAAGAAGGTGCGGCCGATGCGACCAAAGCCGTTGATTGCTACACGTACAGTCACTGAAGTTCTCCTTGTCAGTGCGTTGGGCGGCGGCCGCAGCATTCACCGGGACTTGTGGTCGGTTATGGCAAAAGCATACCGTGCTCTGTGGTGCGCGGTTGCGTACCGCCTGATGTTGGTAATAATCATACCTTAGTTCGTGTGTGTTTGGGTGTGTTCATGTAGGATTTTTTAGTGAATCAAGTCACTTTTAGACTGTTTTTCCATTGTTTTCTGTTGTTTTATATGGATTATACCTGCCCTCCACGTTGGGATAATTGCATTCCAACACAAACACAATGAGGGTGTGATAGGTCTGCACAGCCTCATCACCGTTAGGGTTATCAGAGCACAATCCCACGGGTAAAACACCACACGTAAAACACCATTGCAGCAGGAAAACAAACGCGCACCACGGCGTGCGCACATGTGTTTTATGCTCCGGTGGGGGCGGCAGAAGAGACACCCCTAGCGGCCTCTGCTCCCTGAATGTCTTCTTTTAGCTCCGTACCGGGGATACCCAGTTCCTGTGCACGCTTATCCGCCATCACCAGCAAACGGCGAATACGCCCGGCAATAGCATCTTTCGTCAACGGCGGATCCGCTAACCGACCCAACTCATCCAACGACGCCTGCTTATTAGCCACCCGAAGCTGCCCGGCGTACCTCAGATGTTCGGGAACATCATCACCCAAAATATGCAGGGCCCGTTCCACCCGTGCGCCCGCAGCCACAGCAGCCTGCGCGGAACGGCGCAGGTTTGCATCATCAAAATTTGCCAGCCGGTTCGCCGTGGCTCGCACCTCCTTGCGGGTGCGCTGCTCACGCCACGTACGCAGCGACTCCGAGGCACCCATCCGTTCCAGCAGATGGGCGATAGTCTCGCCGTCACGCACCACCACCCGATCCACGCCACGCACCTCGCGGGCCTTCGCCATCACATCAAGACGCCGGGCCGCACCCACCAACGCGAGCGCCGCCTCCGGGCCGGGGCAGGTGAACTCAATCGCGGATGAACGGCCAGGCTCCGTTAACGACCCGTGCGCTAAGAATGCGCCGCGCATAACGGCCTCAGCATCCTGCAGTGAACCGTTCACCACAGCGGGGGGTAAACCACGCACCGGCCTGCCCCGCAAATCCAGCAGCCCGGTCTGCCGGGCCAGTGCCTCTCCCCCGGAGTCAACACGAACAATATAGCGTCCGCCACGGCGCAATCCCCCACCGGTAACACTCGTCAGCTCCGACTCATGTCCGTAAATCTCGGCAATAGTCTGCTGCATACGCTGCGCGGTCTGCTCGGTATCCACCTCAGATTCAATAACGATGCGGCCTGCCACAATATGCAGGGCACCGGTGAACCGCAAAATAGTGGAAACCTCGGCCTTACGCACCGACGCCTTGCTCGCCTCGTATTGGGCAAGCTCTTCTTTCACCAGGGCGGTCAGAGCCATTGTTCTCTCCTTACAAAACAGAATTAGGGCGATGCCCTAACCCGCTCGAAGCGGGGGACACGGCAAATAGCCGCGTTCGTGTGCATGTGTGTCTTAACTGCGTCCTTAAAGTTTTATAAACGCATAGCAAACATATCATTGTACGCTGAAGCCAGCTTGAGTGGGTCGTGCACATTCGGGTTGTGGTTGAACGCACGGACGCCCACAGCACCTTCGCGCCCAGCTCTCTGGCCGCGTCCTCAAATTCGCTTTGCACACCCATATTGCTCGGGTCAGCGATCACCACGTCAAGGCGCAGATTGGGGGCATACTGCTGCAGTAGCTTCAGGTGAGCGGATGCGTCCAGGCCATTGGATTCTTTATCGTCCAACGCCAGGTTCATGACCACGCACCGTTTAGCGTTTGTTGTGCTTAACGCCTCACGCTGTTCGCGCAGCAGCAGGTGCGGTAACACGGAAGTACGCCACGAGCCGGGGCCAAGAACCACCCAGTCTGCCTCCTCAATTGAGGCCAACGCCTCAGGGCAGGCACGCGCCTGGGCAGGAACCAGCTCGATATTATGCACCTGCGGCTCATGGGCCAGGTTCACCTGCCCGCGCACCTGCACCCGCTCAAAAGCTCCGCCGTGCTCACGAAGCACAATACCTTGAATCACCAGCGGCTCCAAGGCCATCGGAAGCACCCTGCCGCGCGCGTTCAGAAGCGCGCCCACCCAGTCCAGGCCAGCCACAGGGTCGCCCAGCAACTCCCAGAGCGTAACAATCAGCAGGTTACCAAGGGCGTGATAGTCTAACGGGAACTCACCGGTGTGCCCCTCCGGGGCGCTGAACCGGTGCTGAAGCACATCGCTCCATGTACGCCCCCAATCGGTGTCATCGCACAGTGCCGAAAGAGCCATACGCAAATCCCCAGGCGGGAGTACACCCATCTCATTCCGCAGCCGACCTGACGACCCGCCGTCATCGGCAACCGTCACAATAGCTGTCACATCCGTTGTAACGTGCCGCAGTGCAGAAAGCGACCCGTACAATCCGTGCCCACCACCAAGCGCCGTCACTTTAGGCACCCGGCGGGTAGTCTTCAGCAGACGCAACGCCTGGGTGGGAAGCGGCGGTAGTTTCGGAACGTTCTTGCTGCTACCCGAAGAGTGGCTGGGCGTATTCGTTCCTTCAGACATTATTCGCGGCCCTTATCACGGTGCTGTACGTTAACGTTTACGTCGGGCAGTTCCCCGAGCCTTCGAGCTATCTCTTCAGTCACGGCAACCGACCGATGCTTACCTCCTGTGCACCCAATCGCAAGAGTCGCATAGTATTTCCCTTCACGGCGGTACCCCTCCAGCACCGGGCGCAAAGCCGCAAGATAGTTGCTAATGAACTCCTCCGTACCGGTGTTCTGCAGCACATAGTCGCGTACCGGTGCGTCTAGGCCGGTAAGCGGGCGAAGCTCAGGAATCCAGTGCGGGTTCGGGATGAACCGCATATCCGCCATATAGTTCGCATCTGCGGGTGCTCCGTATTTGAATCCGAAACTCATCACGCTCAGATTCAGCTTTTTGTCAGCGCCTTCAGCAAACATTTCACGTACTGTACGAGCCAGCTCGTGAACGTTCATCCCGGTTGTGTCAATCGTATGATCGGAAGCTGTTCGCAACACCTCGAACAGGGTGCGCTCCGCGCGAATACCATCAAGGACGCGCCCCTCCCCCTGCAACGGGTGCGGGCGACGCTGCGCCTCATACCGGGCCACAATCGTCTCGTCTTTAGCATCCAAAAAAAGCATCGAAAAATCTACATCGGATTTTCGAAGTGTGTCGATAGCAGCCGGGAGATCATCAAATAGGGCGCGGGCGCGAACATCAATACCCAAAGCCACCCTCGGCACACGAGCACCGTCACGAGTTACTAGCTCCGCCAGCGATTCAAGCATCTGCGGCGGAATATTATCAATCACATACCAGCCCTCGTCCTCAAGTACGTTAGCTACGGTGCTGCGCCCCGCCCCAGATATACCTGTAATCACCAAAATCTGCGGTTTCTGCTCTTGTAACTCAACGCTCATATTACGTTCCCCTTTGATGCGAGTATGTTGGTAATCCAATAATACTAGACAGGTATCAGACGGTCACCGCATCATCCTGAGGCAGCAGCCTCCGCGTCAAAATGCTCCCTAATCTTCGAAGCCAGCGACGGCCCAACCCCCTGCACCTGCGTCAGCTCATCGGCGCTGGCCGCCTTCAGCTTCTTTAACGACCCGAAGTGTTTAATAAGCGCCTCACGTTTAGCAGGGCCCAGCCCCGGCACAGCATCCAACGCGGAGGCAACCATCGCCTTACCGCGTTTAGAACGATGGAACGTAATCGCAAACCGATGCGCCTCATCCCGGATACGCTGCACCAAAAACAGCGCCTGAGAATTACGCGGCAGAATCACCGGAAAATCATCATCCGGCAGCCACAGTTCCTCCAGGCGTTTAGCGATACCGGCAACGTGCACATCCACCACACCTAAGTCGCTCAGCGCAGCCTGGGCGGCCGCCACCTGCGGCGGGCCGCCATCAACCAACACCAGGTTCGGGGGGGTACGCGAACTTCGCCGGCTCCTGCGCATGCGCATCTGAAGCCACCTCTCCCGAACGCTGCGGGCCTGCTTGCGCACGCTGCTGCTGCTCGGTGAGATACCTCTTAAAACGGCGAGTTATTACGTCATACATGCTGGCGGTATCATCCCGTGCAGCATCCCCACTAACCGAGAATTTACGGTAAGCACTTTTAGCGGGCAGGCCATCCTCAAACACCACCATAGAGGCCACCACGTTCGTTCCTTGCACGTGCGAAATGTCGTAGCACTCAATGCGCATCAGCGGTTCGGGAAGTTCCAGAGCCTCCTGCAGCTCAACGAGCGAAGCGGAACGGGTGGTAATATCCCCAGCCCGGCGGCTCTTATGCAGAGCCAGTGAGTGGCGGGCGTTCTCGGCAACAGTTTTCATCAGCTCGGCTTTATCGCCGCGTTGCGGCACCGCAATACTTACCTTCGCCCCGCGCACACCAGAAAGCCACTCACGCAGCTGCTCGGCGTTATCCGGTAGTACCGGCACCAGGATTTGGCGGGGAATCTCGTGGCGGTTCGCGTCTGTCTCTTCGGCCAGGGTGCTGGATGCGCTCGCCACGTGTGCGGCGGCTTCACCATATAACCGGACGAGAAGTTGTTCAATGAGTTCACCTTCGCTGCCGTCGTTTACTTTTTCAACGATCCAGCCGCGTTGACCGCGGATACGCCCGCCACGCACGAAGAACACCTGCACTGCCGCTTCCAGTTCGTCTTGTACGAAGGCGAACAGGTCCGCGTCTGTTGAGTCGCTCAGAACCACCGCGTTACGTTCAAAAGCTTTGGTAAGTGCCACGATGTCATCACGCAGTACGGCTGCACGTTCAAAGTCCATATTGGCTGCAGCATCTTTCATGTCCGTGGTGAGCTCTGCAATAAATTTTTCGGCTCCACCAGCCATGAAACGGCACAACCCGTCCGCTAGGTTGCGGTGCTCTTCGGGACTAATGCGCCCTACGCAGGGTGCGGAGCATTTATCGATATATCCCCAGCAGGCAGGGGCGCCCTGATGCTTCGGCACGTTTAAATACTCCCGGTGAGCAGGTACGCACCGGGAACACCCGCAGTAACGCATCCAGCGTCTCACGGATTGCCCACACCTGTGAGTAGGGTCCGAAGTACCGCACGCCTTTTTTACGGTCGCCACGCATTACTTGTGCACGCGGGAACTTATCGCGCATAGTGACCGCAAGGTAGGGGTAGGATTTATCGTCACGGAAGGCGATATTAAAACGTGGCTTATATTCCTTAATCCAGGTGTATTCAAGCTGCAGCGATTCCAGTTCGCTGCCGACTACCGTCCACTCTACGCTGGTGGCGGTGTGCACCATGGCGTAGGTTTTAGGGGCTAAGCGTTCAGGGGCAGCGAAATAACTATTGAGGCGGTTACGCAGATTTTTTGCTTTCCCCACGTACACTACACGGCCGTGTTCGTCCCGAAAACGGTACACTCCCGGCTCCGTGGGGATATCACCCGATGCGGGGCGGTACGAACGCGGGTCTGCCACATAGCCTCCTGTTGCTTAAAACGTTAAGCCGCGCATCCGCCGGGTTTTGCGGATGCGCGGTTAAGTTTACTCGCCTTTGGCGCAGGGTACCTTACCCGGCGTCACGCTCAGCAGAGGGCGAAACATTGTATTCGTCCTTTCGTGCTTGCCCCGAAAGTTGGGCGATTTCGTCCATAATCTGGTTGGTGGTTTGGCGGCGTTGTTTACCGGTCATCTGCTCCCCTGTTTTTTCGAACCACATGGGTTCACCCACGCGGATTGTGAACCGGTGCGGGTACACCATGTTCGACCCAGGTTTCTGAAGCCGGTCGGTGCCGATCAGCCCTACCGGGACTACGGGCGCACCCGTCATATGGGCCAGCCAGGCCACACCAATTTTCCCTCTGTAGAGGTAGCCGTCACGGGAGCGTGTGCCTTCGGGGTAGATGCCAAAAACTTTGCCTTCGTTCAGTTTCTCTAGCGCAATATCAAGTGCTTTGAGGGATTCTGAACGATCTGACCGGTTCACCGGGATAATATCGACAGTCTCAAAGAATGCTTTCATGGCTTTACCACGAATACCGGGGGTATTAACGTACTCGGCTTTGGCGAGGAAAGCCACGCGGCGGGGCATCATTGCGGAAATAATGATGGAGTCTAGGAACGATAGGTGGTTGGAGGCAACAATCACGGGGCCTGGTTTTGGGGAAGTGGTCAAGGCCTGTGACTCGTGCACGAAAAACCGAGCGTAATAGCCCGGTAACGGTTTTTTGGCTGAGTTTGTAGAAAACCATAAATGCGTGACTCCTAGGGGATGCCTCCTACCTGCCTTCTCATTATTCCACAGTGCAGCAGCTTTTCAGTACGTTCATGGGGTTATTATGACATTTAGTGACGTGTTTTCGACGGGGGTCCTGTGCCGGATACGTTTATATTGAAAAATGGGGCTATATTGGGGGCTCCCTACAGGACTTTGTCAGCTGTTGGCTGGGCCCTGCAGGCTGTGTACTTCAAGGGGCGCCCAACGCTGCCTAATGAGCGTAATAATTTAGCCCAAAACAACCCTAAAGGTTACTATGCAATTAACTTCACATTCTCGACATAGTGTCACTAAAATTTTCTAAATAAGTATTTGTAATGCAAGAATAAAAACGGGTGGACTAGTTGTGCTCGCCTGTCGAGCCTCTCCAAACGAGCCCACTCGAATCACAAAAATATACGCACACTGGAGACATACAATATGGCTAAGAAACCCGTAACGCGCGAGGAGATCGCCAAGGTCACCCGCCGCACGGACGCGGTCGGCGCCTACGCCGGTAAAGGCTGGGTACAGGCCGTTGCATTTGTGATGCTCCTGGGCTTTACCATTATGGCAATCCTGGCGATGCGCACCTATGCGCTCTCCATGCCGCTGCCCGATAAAATCATCGGCAACGACGGCAAGGTAATCGCCACCGCAGAACAGATCCAGCACGGTCAGGAGCTCTACCAGAGCCGCGGCCTGCAGCAGTACGGATCGGTTCTCGGCCACGGTGCATACATCGGCCCGGACTTCACGGCGGAATACCTGCGCCTGACTACGGACGCTGCCGTCAAACAATACAGGGAAGAGGGTAAGCAAGAGCCCCGTGAACTCGTTAAGAACGAGTGGCGCAAGGAAAACAAGTACGACGAGTCCAGCAAGACTCTGAACTGGACAGCGGGGCAGACCAAGGGGTTTGACCAGATGGTCAACCACTATAGGGATACGCTCACCAAGGATAATACCTCTCAGGGCTTGTTCCCCAACGCCATTAAGAGCGAAGAAGAACTACATGACCTTGTAGCGTTCTTTGGCTGGACCGCGTGGGCTTCAGCCGCTGAGCGTCCCAACCAGGATTACACTTACACCAATAACTGGCCCGCAGAAGCCAATGTAGACAACAAACCCACCGCAGACCTGATGGTCTGGTCGGCGCTGTCGCTGATCGCACTGGTGGGCGGTACCGGTCTAATGTTCGCCATCTATGGCCGCTGGTCCCGCACCATCGGCTGGCATGGCGAGGAGGCACCCGTGCTGGACTTCCGCCAGCCCGACGAGGTGCGCCTGACCCCCTCGCAGAAGGCGGCCGGGCTGTTCTTCATTACTATTTTGGTGCTGTTCCTGCTGCAGGCTCTTGTGGGTGCTCTTACCGAGCACTACCGTGTGGAGCTCACAGGCTTCTTCGGGATTGATATGGGGCAGCTTATCCCCTACACCGTCTCCCGAACATGGCACGTGCAGCTCTCCCTCTTCTGGACTGCTGCGGCGTTCTTGGCAGGCGGTATCTTCATCGCCCCGCTCATTACCCGCAAAGAGCCGAAGAAACAGGGGCTGCTGACCGTTATCCTGTTCGTGGCAGTGGTGTTCGTGGTGCTCGGCTCGCTGCTGAACGAGTGGCTTTCGCAAAAGGGTTGGGTGCCTGAGAATTCGATCTTCTCGCAGCAGTGGGAATACCTTGATTTGCCGCGCTTCTTCCAGATTCTGCTCACCGCAGGCATGTTCATCTGGATTGTGATCGTGTGGCGTACCCTCAGCTCGCGTTTGAAGACCGGGAAGAAGACCTCCATGCCGTGGCTGTTCCTCTTCTCAGGCCTGGCAATCCCCATGTTCTACGCTGTGGGTATGCTCGCTGGTCAGCGCACCCATTTCTCGGTCGCCGAGTTCTGGCGTTTCTGGGTGGTGCACCTGTGGGTTGAGGACTTCCTCGAACTCTTCACCACTGTGATGGTCGCCTACATCTTCGTGCTGTTGGGCGTGGTGCGTGAGCGTATCGCAATCTCCATCATCATGATGGACGCTGTGCTTTACTCCGCCGGTGGTGTGGTCGGCACCATGCACCACACCTACTTTGCGGGTACCCCGTCTGAGCAGATGGCATTCGGTGCGTTCTTCTCAGCAGCAGAGGTTATTCCGCTGACCTTCCTGACCGTTGAGGCGTGGGGCTTCATGCAGCTGGGTGCTCGCCAGTACTCCAACCGCACCAAGCCGTTCCCGCACCGTTGGGCTGTGATGTTCCTGATCGCCGTGGGCTTCTGGAACTTCCTGGGTGCAGGTGTGTTTGGCTTCCTGATCAACCTGCCGATCGTTTCGTACTTCGAGATTGGTACTGCGCTGACCGCAAACCACGCACACGGCTCCATGATGGGCGTGTACGGCATGCTGGCGCTGGCCTTCGCAGTGTTTGCGCTGCGGTACCTGATCCCCGAGAACAAGTGGCCTGAGAAGGGCGTGAAGTTCTCATTCTGGGCATTGAATATCGGCCTGATCTGGATGGTGTTCATTTCGCTGCTGCCGCTGGGCGTGGCTCAGCTGTACCACTCGGTTGGTCAGGGCTACTATGAGGCTCGTTCGCTGGCGTACATTCAGTCCGATGCCAACCTGATCATGGACTGGCTGCGCTTGCCGGGCGATGTGATTTCCTGGCCGGTATTCTGCCGCTGATTAAGCTGGCGTGGCTGGGCATCACCTCCTACTTCGCACCGAAGAATAAGGAGACTGTGCTTGAGCTGCCTGAGCCGCCGCTGTACGAGATGGTTGATGACGCTCGTATCGCCGAGTTCGCTGGCGCTAAAGCTGCCGACGAGCTGCCCGAGCAGACCAGCCCCTACCGCAGTGATCGCCGAGGCTGATGATGCCTGAACAGTTTGCCGGGGTTTCGATGATGGTGTGGCTGGCCTGCGTGTACGCGCTGGGTCTGGTCGCCGTCGGCTGGGGTTTCGATATCCTCGCGAAACGCACCAGTCAGCGTTTTGTGGCGTCCCGAACGTTCGGGTTCACCTACCACGAAAGTAATGACGCCTGGCTGTGCCCGGAAGACCAGTGGCTGTGGCCGGTAGCGTTTGACACGGATAACCGTGTGATGCGCTACCGGGCTAAGCCCAGCGTATGCAACACCTGCCCCATTAAGGACACCTGCACTGTCTCATCGAACGGGCGTGAACTCACCCGTGAGGTTGATGAGTGGCCGTATTCGGAGTCGGGGAAATTCCACCGTGGTCTGGCGGTTGCGGTGGCATTATTCGGCCCGGTCATTATGGTTGCGGCTGCTTTCGGATGGCACTCCCCCCATTGAGCTGCTCATTGAGCTGGCTGCGGTGGTAGTCTGTCTGTCGTTGACGTACCCGCTGGCGATTAAGCTCATCCGCTCACCCGAGAACTTCGCAGCCGACCCGAAACATATTCCGGGTTCAAGCGCGGACGAATCGGTTGCTACAAAAATTGACCGGTTCGCTGCGAAGTGGGGCGGCGTGGGCAATGAGCGCAAACGCCGCACCGATGACGCCCGTAAACAGATGATCGCTTCGGCCCAGCTGCCGGTGCGTCCGTCATCAACTATTGATCCTGATCGGCCAGCTTGGAGCGGCGAGGGAACTTCTACCCCACGTCTGCATAAGACCACGGCTGAGGTTATTCAGGAGCAAAACCTCGAAGAAGCAAATAGTTAGGTTGGCTGGATGTGCACCCCGGCCTGCGCGTGCTGTTGTATGCGACGCGCAGGCCGGGAAGCGCATCCTCTTATTTCCGGGCTAAAGCTTGAACATATGGGAGTGGGCGCCCTTACGTTCTGTGATTGTGGCCGGTATGGTTAAAACAGGTTTGAGGTGCACCCACCGGTGGTTGTATCCTGCGATTATTAACAACTCAACACATTGTCTAAAGCACCTATGCGGGCCATTCCTGCGGCCTTGTTAGACACAATTTTTAGAGGACACCATGGATTCTCTCACTATTCTTTCGATCGTTATCCCGATTATCCTGATTCTTGCGTTTTTGATTATTCGCACGCTTCGGGTAATTCCTGAATATCAGCGCGGCATTTCGTTCCGTTTCGGCCATCTGCGTTCTGAGCTGAAGCCCGGTATTAATATGGTGATCCCGCTGATTGACTCTTTGCAGCGTGTAGATATGCGTGTGATTACTCTTACTATTCCCCCGCAGGAGGTTATCACTAAAGATAACGTTCCGGCCCGTGTGAATGCTGTGGTGCTGTTCCGTGTGGTCGACGCGAAAGATGCTGTGCTGAAGGTGGAGAACTACCCGATTGCCACCTCGCAGATTGCTCAGACTACGCTGCGTTCGCTGCTGGGCCGCGTGGACCTTGATACGCTGCTGGCGCACCGCGATGATTTGAACGCGGATTTGCAGAGCATTATTGATTCACGCACCCGCCCGTGGGGCATTAAAGTCGAGCTGGTTGAGATCAAGGATATTGAGATTCCTGAGGCCATGCAGCGCGCAATGGCTCGTGAGGCTGAAGCTGAGCGTGAACGCCGCGCAAAGATCATTTCGGCTCGCGGTGAGCTTGAGGCATCCTCACAGCTGAAGGAGGCATCCGATATTCTGAGCGCCTCGCCTGCCTCCTTACAGCTGCGGTATTTGCAGACCCTGCTGGAGCTGGGCGCCGACCAGAACTCGACGGTGGTATTCCCGCTTCCGCTGGATATTGTGGGGCCGCTTATGGGCGCCTAAAGGGTGCCACAGGCGAGAATTCTACGGATAAGAAGTAAGCTTTTCTGCGGTTATTCCGTTGAAGCCCGAAGTGGTTTTCTGCCCTGTTTCTTGATAGGGTGGACCGAACCGCCTCGGGCTTTTTGCGCGGTTCCACTGTGAGCGTAGATGCAGCAATATAAAAGTAACTATTGCGGGTTATGCTTAACGTCAGAAGTTTTTTACTTCTGTTTACTTCTCTCTAGATTGGAATGAACATGTCTAAGATCCTCATCGTCTCGGGCCACCCTAACCTGCCAGAGTCCACCGCGAACAAAACAGCCCTTGAAGCAGTTAAAGCGCGTTTTGGTGATGCTGTGACTGTGCGTGAGTTGGATAAAACTCGTGTGAACGGCAAGTTTGATATTGCAGCTGAGCAGAAGGCTCTAGTGGAGCATGATGTTCTGGTGCTGCAGTTCCCGGTGTTCTGGTATTCGGTGCCTTCACTGTTGAAGCAGTGGATTGATGACGTGTTCGAGTACGGTTTTGCATACGGCACTGATGGTACCGCTTTGCAGGGTAAGAAGTTCCTGCTCTCGGCAACCGCTGGCGCCGCTGAAGATATTTACCAGAACATGCTGCCGAGCGAGCTACCCCCGGCCTTTGCCGACTACGCGAACACTGCGGCGTTCACTGGTATGCAGCTGCTTGAGCCGCTGTTTAGCTACGGCACCACGAGCGACCCGGGTAACACTGAGGCTGTTCACGCCATTGGTGTTGAGCACGGTAAGAAGCTGATAGCTGTGCTGGAGACCCTGCAGCAGGGTTAGCAGCAGCCTCTCCCCTGTGGTATTGAGGGGAAAGAAGCCTCTTCCCCCGAATCCAAACGGTACACACGTTCCGCTGTTTGATTCGGGCGAAGGGGCTTCTTTCGTTTGCTTCAAACAACAATCCGGCGCGAATAAACATATGGCTGGGTGGGCAACATGTTTATGTTCTTCGGGTGTATTGCAGGGGTTCAGCTATTACCGTAACGCCCGGTGTGCTTGGTCGAAGAAGTCACGCTCATACAAGCATGCGCTCATATACGCTTGGGCAGCAGCAACACGCTGACTGGGGGAAGCCTGCTCGAATGCTTCCTCAACAACCGCCACGCAGCGGCGCACATCCGCAGCGAACTCTTCGCCGCCGTACACCGAAATCCAGGCATTATACGGGTGTTCCTCGTGGGTTTTCTCCAAGAGCCGGTAACCGATTTCAAGGTACAGCCAGTAGCATGGAAGCGCCGCAGCTGCGCCCACCACATAATCCTCGCCAGCGGCAGTAGCACGTAAAAAGTTCGTGTACCCCATTGTCACTGCCGAAGGTGCACCACGCCGAATACCACCCTGCTCCGCAGGAATAGCGGGGTGCGCCGCTAACCATTCATCGTGCAAAAGCGATTCCTCAACAATCGCCGCCTGAGCGCCCGCAGCCCAATGCACCTGCCCCTGCGATGAGCTGGCACGTGCCGAAAAGAGTAGCTAAGGCGCGAGAATACTGGGCAAGATACTGCGCATCCTGGTCAAGGTAGAAGCCGAATAAATCCTCGTCAAGCGTGCCGTCGCCCAGCCCGTGAATAAACGGCAAATCGAGAATGTCTCGCCAAATATCACCGGTGGCTTCCCACAGGGCGGCGGTCCACGGGCCCGCCGGAGTTACCTTCGGCTCTGGGGATTTCTGCTGCGCGGGTTTCACCAAGTTTTTTTGGGGTTCTCACCTGTAAGCTCTTCAGCAGCATACAAGTGTTCCCACGGTTTCGTATCGGCTGCACGCTCCAAACGGCGAGCGCGTGCCTGATGATCAACCGGCCCGTGGCCCTGCCCGTTGCCCACGTGCAGTGCCTCACCCGCGATAATAGCTTCGTTGAGCCACCGGGTGCTCCATGCCAGCGCATTCGTGAGTACTCGCGCGTTCAGTTCTTTATTGCCGTTCACAAGGGCAAGTCCAAGGCGGGTAGCGAGGCTTGATGAGAGCGAGCACCCGGTGCCGTGGGTGTTCTTCGTCTGAATGCGGGCAACAGCCACATGTGTATGAGTTCCATCGGGGAAAACAGCCGAGTTTCCGGCGTCCTCCCCCGTCAAATGGCCGCCCTTAACAATCACGATCGTGCCAGTGCTCCCGGCAAGCTGGGCCGCCTGGTTGTGAGCCTCCTCCAAAGTCTGGGCAGGGTTGCTCTCACAGAGCACCGCGAGTTCGGCGATATTCGGGGTGATAACATCTGCCTGCGCCACCAATTCACGCAGTGCCTGCTCGGCGTCTTGGCTAATCAAACGGTCACCACTGGAGGCAACCATCACCGGGTCAAGTACCACCACTGGTACCGGATGTTCTGCAAGCCAGGTCTTGACGGTGGTGATGGTTTCGACATCGCCGAGCATACCGATTTTAACGGCATCCACAGTCACATCGTCGAAAACTGCCGCGAGCTGTTCCTCTAAAAATTTGGTAGGTGGGGCAAAAATGCTGCGAACCCCTCGTGTGTTCTGTGCGACCAGCGCGGTTGTGGCGCACATACCGTAACCGCCGCTTGCGGCAATAGATTTGAGGTCAGCCTGGATTCCGGCACCGCCTGTGGGGTCGGTTCCGGCAATGGAAAGCACACGAGGTGTCGATGTGTCTAGTAGCGTCATAGCTATAGTCTCCTTGGGGCGGCACGGCATCGCTGCTGGCGCACCACAGTATAAAAGAATGGTTGTTCGGTGTTTGAGAAATAAGATTTAAGGCTGCTCTGCCATGGTTCGATATCCCTTCGCTAGTTCTAACTAGAGCAGGTTCAATGGGTATTTCTCAGCCCGCGCCACGGCATCATATCGTGTATACCGGTGGGTTCGGGGCACCCCATATCGCTTCTTCACTCTAACACACCCGCTACTTGGGGTGCTGCAGGTGCAACGTAATATATGGGCGCAGGGTATATGTGCGCCTTATTGTTTGGTCGCGCCGCTAGGTCAGCTCAAAAATCTCGGTTGGGGTACCTTCGGCAGTGATTTTCCCGTCCTCCAGCAGCACAGCACGGTCAGCGAGGGAGGCGATACGCGCATCATGGGAAATAATCAGTACGGCACGGTCAGCTAAGACTGCGCGTAAAGATTCGGTCGCGTCCACCAGCTCAAGCTGCGTGGTCGATTCATCAAGGATCACCGCGTGCGGGTTTGCCAGCACGATGCGTGCCAGTGCCAGCTGCTGCACCTGGTCACGGGTCAGCTCAAAATCGCCGCCGCTGATCTGCGTGTTCAACCCCCGAGGGAGGGTGCGCCACCAGCGGGCACCCACCGCATCTAGGGTGTGGCCGATCTGCTGCTCGGTGGCTTCTGGGGCTACGGCGGTGAAATTATCGGCGACCGTACCGAAAAAGATGTGGGCCTCTTGGGTGCATACAAGCAGACGGGGACGGCCATCCACATGCGCATCAGTGGGGAAATCACCGTTCCCTACGGGCTTGCCGAGCACCCTGATGGTGCCCTCTAGTGCGGTGAGCGAGCCGCCGATCAGCCGTGCCAGGGTGGTTTTTCCTGACCCGGAGCGGCCCACCAAGGCCAGGCACTCCCCGCGTGAGATGGTGACGTTAATGTTTTCCAGCACAAGCGCCTGGGAGGAGTACCCGTACGACACCCCACGGCATTCGATGGCGTGTGAGAAGTGTCCGGCGGCTTCGGCTCGTTCGATAAGGTGCGTATCGACGGGCGCCTCATTCGGGTTGGAGCGCAGCTTCTCGCGGGCTGCGTTGCGTTCTGCGGTGCGTTTTTCGCGTTGTGCTTTCGCCAGGTTGACCACGCCGAAGACGCGCCCCATGTTCACCAGCATCAGACGAATATTGTTAGTGTGATGCCCCAGAATATCTGCCATAACGCGCAGGCTAAACACCATAATGGAGGCGGTGGCCACCGCACCCCAACTGGCCCAGCCTTGCATGACGCAGAAGCTGCCCCACAGCAGGCACACAATGGTGGGAAACCAGGCGTTGAGGGCATCAAGTACGTAGAACCTTTGGCGTAGGCGCTGCATTTGGAGGGTCGCCTCGAACCGGTGCCTGTTCCCGTCATCGAAGACTTTCTCACGGCTTGAGTGCACCCCGAGTTCACGGATGGTGGCGGCACCGCGCACGTTTTCGGTGAGCACACTATTGAGTTCACTCGTGTTTTCTTGCACGACCTGGTTTTTCTGCGCCATACGCGGCAGGTAGTGGCGCATGAGCACCGCGAGCCCCACAATCATGGGAAGGAAAATAAGGCTCATGGGTATGCTCAGTGTTGCGAGTGAGGCCATTGAAACAACAAAGTAGAGCACCACGAACAGGATTTCGAGTAGATCGAAGCTGACCGCGTTGGAGGCCGAGGAGAGATCGTCGGTTACGCGGGTGAGCAGATCGCCACTGCCGGATTCTTCGACGGTGCGCGCGTCAAGGTCAAGGGCGGCGTCAATAGTGTCGATGCTGGCTTCTCGGGTGACGAGCGCACCTAGCCGGGATGCACTGTACATGGCGATGCAGATTAGTATTGCCTCCGCAAAGGTTGCCGCGAAAATAATCATTAGCGGCTTCCACGGGTATTCCGTGTATTTCCCAGCGACCACCTCATCGACTACAGCCCCGATCTGCAGGGGCACGACCGCGCCCATCACACTGGCGAATAGGTATATGCAGAAGGTGAAAGCTGCCCTGCCCTTGTGGTGGATAATATATGCGCCCATCATGCGGGCTACTACTTCGGGCGGTTCGGTGGGTAGTTTAGCCACGGTTCACCTCCTGTTTCTTGGGTTTGTCGGTGGTGCTTGAAGGTTTGATGGTGCCATCGTCTTCTACAACCACGTACCCGTCGCGTTCAATACGGCGCACCACTTCGGCGGTGGTTGAGACGATGTATATTTTGCTATTTTTTCGAGCAGCCCCGGTTGGCCCACGTGCTGCTCTAAATGGTCGTAGATGTAGCGTTGGCTGGGCTCATCAACTGAGTTGAGGGGTTCGGTGAGTACGAGAATCTGGGCGTCTTGGGCGAGAGCGCGGGCTAGTGCTAAACGTTGGCGCTGCCCGCCCGAGAGGTTAGCCCCTTCACTGGTGATGCGGGCAGCATAGTAGTCGTCGGGGTCGAGCCCGCCTAACCGGTGCGCAATTTCCCGGGAATCGGTGATCTTGAGCAAAAATTCGTCTTTTGCACGGGCGGCTTCTGCGGTGTCGGGCGGCACGGTCCCTAGTCGTAGGTGCTCTTGCAGGGTTCCGGCGAAGATCATGGGGTTTGATTCACTCAGAAGCACACGCTCTTCCGTTTGAGTGTTGTGCGGGGTGGGTGTCTCAACGCTATTGCCGGTTCGTAGTGCTGCGGTGAGCGCCTGCGCATAGTCTTGGGCGGTCATATTGTGCGCACGCGGGTTAATGTAGATGATGTGCTGGTTGGCTGCTTGCGCTGATACTTCTCGCACCCGCACACGGGTGGTGCTTTCGTGGGCGTTGGCCTCTGCCTGTAGTTCCTCCATTTCGGCGTCTGTGCGCGGTTTTTTCAGCACACCTTTTCGAACACCCGCATACCCTTCAAGCCGAGCTATTTTTGCCAGACCAATTTTTGCGTACCGCCATTCTGTGATGAAGTTTTGGGAGATCCAGATGGGGCCGCCCATCATGGAGATAATGGAGGCAACAGTCACCAGGGATGCGGCGTGCACGTCAGGCACCCAGCGTCCTTCTTCAACATGGCCGGTAAGTGCGAACCCCACACCAAGCAGGGTGACTATGCCGGTGAGGAGTACGCGTACGAAAAACATCCAGCGGCGGATACGTTCATAAGCCATGAGGGAGTCGAACACTGCGTTAGCACCTTCACGGTAGCGTGCCTGCATTTGTTGTTCAGCCCCTAACCCGGTGATAGTGCGTAACCCGGTGGCGATGTCTGAGGCACGGGATGAGTTCTCTCCATCTTTAGTGCGGTATACACCCACCCTGTTCTCCAGGAATTTAGAGTACTGGATGAGCACACCAACCACGATGAAAGTTCCGACGAAGGTAATAATGGCAGTGAGCGGACTAATGAGCCACAGCATTACCGCACCCATTGCGGCAACAATAATAGCGTTGGCGAAGAGCGGCACGGAGAAAAAGAGGTTAGTGACGCGCCGGATGTCTTTCGTCATAACGGTGACCATCTCGCCAGGGTCTGCTTTCGCGAGGGAACGCCCCAGCAGACCATTCACATAGGTGCGCCAGTCCCGGTCGAGTTCCGATCCAAATCTGAGGGAAGCGCCCCACCCGAAGTACTCGTTGGCTGCAATCACCATGATAGATGCTACAACCACCCAGAAAAGCGGCCATGCGACTGCGGTGTTGCCAACAATCTGCTGGTTAATGAAAACGCCCACAATAACGGGTATAAGGATAGCGCCCACACCCGCCGTGGTTTCGCCCACCATGGGAATCACCCAGCGGTGCCAGGGGTAGCGGTACCCTGGCGGGGTTACCCGTAATGACACCCTGTTTTTCAGCTCATCTGCGGCGGGGGCTTTTGCGGGATGCTGGGGTGTGTTTTCTGCGTCTGTGTGGGTGTGTACTGTTTTTTCTGTGGTGTTTCGTTCTGCTGGTTCCGCTGTTTCTGTCATTATCGTATTCGCTATCTGCCGTCCCCTCTGTATACATTCAGTAAATACAGATGGTAACATATTTATTCTACATGTGTTGTATATTACACTACAGTGTACGGGGTTTCTACGCTTTACAGCAGATACTGCACTTACCAGCAGTGTGAAAGGATTAGAACATGCGCAGACTTTTTGTTATCTTCGGCCACCAGGCTATAGACAGTATTTTTCCCAGCCCCATACTAGATTGGCGCTCTTACATCATTGACATGGGAGATTTCCGTTCCCTCTATGGAAGTGTTGGTTTTTCTTTCGAGGGCAGGCTAACCACGCTGACCGATCGTGCCCGCAAACTCGCCATGACGGCTATTTACGGTGCTATTGAATCAAAAATGACGATGGGTGAAACAATTTTTCTGCGCGGAGATTTGACGGGGCTCTCAACTATCGACTCCCCCGATACACTCACCACTAAAGACGTTAAAGGTGTCATCAGACTGGCTAGGGCCTACGACTACACCGTTCATCTAGTAGATGCGCACCATAAAAATTCCCCAAACCCCACGGATACTAATAGTGCCTTTGATGGTGTATGGGAACAAAAACCAGACCGTAAGATTATGCGTGACTGGGTGAATATGCACGACATTGTCCAGATACTCACCGTAACGCCGCACGACCTTTCAGAGTATGAACGCATTGTCCTTGTAGGCGATATTCAAGGTGCAGGTGATGAGCTTCAAGAGCTTATTGCCAAAGTTCCGGGAGGGTTAGATAGCCCTCACAATTTCTGGATATTTGTGGGTGATCTGTTCGACCGGGGCACCACCCCGGTGACGGTGTATAACACTCTGCTGCCTGAACGCAAGAATGTGGTGATTGTACAGGGTAACCACGAGATCGCGGTGCGGCGTGCCTCATTAGGTACTTTTAATTACGATAAACCGGATGACACGATCGAGACTCTGCGGCAGCTTGAAGAAGCTGGCATTACCAAACGAGCAGTGCGTGAAGAGCTTATTAACCGTTCGGTGCCGTTCTTCGCATTTACCGTGGGCGCCCGGGAGCATTGGGTGAGCCACGGTGGTGTTATTCCCGCTGTGCTGGATGCGGTGACGGCGGCACCTGGCCGGTATGTGACGGGGCTGCTCGCCGACGAGGTGTTGTGCCGTGGTACGAATAATACGGAGCGGGCGCTGTACGGCAAAACGAATTACCGGGTGTTCGCAGACGAACTGGATACGGCCTGCGCTCGCCGCGGTATTGTGCAGTGGTTCGGTCACCGGCATGAGAAACGCATGGAGGGTATGTCACCCCTAGATTTGAGGCAATCCGTCCCCTGGAGTCCGGTGTGGAGCATCGCGGAGGGTTTCTCACGGCAGTTATGCTAAGCAATAATGGCGCAGTCGAAACACTCATCCGTGTGCCCTCTACTTCTACGGTCAAGCCGTTCCGCTAGCATCTTCTGCCAGGGCCAGTATCCTGCTATGCACCACGGTACAGCGTATCCTCTACTCCCCGGTCAGCGAGTTCTTGCGCTAACGCCGCAATTTTTTCCGGGGTTACGTCGTGAATATCCGTTGCGGTTTCAAGGAGTATTCCCTGATGCAGGGGTTTGCCTAAGTCGCTGATTAGTTCGCATACCGCCGGTTCACTGAAATAGGTCTTCCACCCTAGAGAGGGTGTGTACGCCTCTCTCTTCGGTACAGCACGTAACCAGGCAGTTGTTGTCCATGTCACTAAGTGCGGTGACCAGCAACGAATAATTGTTTCAAGCAGTTGGTGGCCAGCTTCAAGAGTGAGTTCTCCCTGTGAAGATTCTGGTACTTCGGGGTCTCGCCAAAATTTGATCAGGACAAAGTTTTTAAAATTCTTATTGTCTGTTTGTATTCCTACGCATCCTTGGACAATTATTGGGAGCGGCCCCAGATATTCCAGGTTAAAGTAGTACCCAAATGAGGCGTCTGCATCTGGAGTTTTTGCGCCCTCTAGCTGGCCCAATAGCAGATCGGTCAGTCCGGGAGTAGAATTTTCAACATTGGCCCCTAGCCGCTGAGGAGCTTCGCGCATAATACGCCAGTGTCCACCCGGGTACAGTGATTCAAGCAAGGTCATAAAATGGTGAAGTTCTGACACGCAATCATCAAGAGTATTTTCCCTTGCGGTCGCCCAGTATCCTGCTATTTTTGTGTCCTTCAGGGATATGTCCATCACTATATTGTGCGCTCCTTGTTGGAAAAGAAAATAACCACACGTCGCTATACGCAAGTCTAACAGTCGGCGGATTTCGGCTAGCGTAGATTGACCATACGCCCAAGTTTTCTGTGGCCTATCTACTTTGTATGCTGCGACAGCTACCAATATTGTGCGCATCGCTGATTTTGACGGATTCTGCCAATTCTCTGCCCCTAAACTCGGTAAAATTGAAGCACCATGAGCATTCTTGAATACCTTTCCCCCAAACTCGCGGAGAATCCCGGCGATTACAACCGGCGTGACTACACCGGCAATCCGCTCACCCCGGATGAAATCTATGAGGCGTTCACCGAGTGGAGCTCCAGCCGAGGCATGACGCTTTACCCAGCCCAAGATGAAGCAGTCTTGGAAATTGCGGCGGGACATAACGTGGTGCTGGCTACCCCCACCGGTTCTGGTAAATCTACGGTGGCGGTGGCGGCGCATTTTACCGGTTTGGCGACTGGTCAGCGTTCCTACTACACCGCACCATTAAAGCGCTTGTTTCCGAGAAGTTCTTTGATCTTATCGAGATTTTTGGTGCCGAAAATGTCGGTATGATTACCGGGGATTCGGCTATTAATGCGGATGCCCCCATTATCTGCTGTACCGCCGAGATCCTGGCGAATATTACTCTGCGCGAGGGTAAGGCCGCAGATGTCTGTCAGGTTATTATGGATGAGTTTCATTTCTACTCTGACCCGCAACGCGGCTGGGCGTGGCAGCTGCCGCTTTGGAGCTTCCGCAGGCGCAATTCTTGCTCATGAGCGCGACCCTGGGCGACACTACACGCTTCCAGGAAGAGATGACGGCACTCACCGGTCGTGAAAGCATGCTGGTTGCCAGTAGCGAGCGCCCGATTCCGCTTCATTTCTACTACTCGACCGATCCCATTCAGGAGGCGGTTCAGGAGCTTGTGCAGACTAAGCAAACCCCCGTCTACATTGTTCATTTCTCCCAGAAGGCCGCCTTGGAGCAGGCAAACGCGCTGCTGCCGGTAGCTATTGCTTCGAAGGAGGAGAAAGAGCGGATCGCGCAGCTTATTGCGAAGTTCAGGTTCGGCCCGGGCTTCGGCAAGGTGCTGAATAAACTGGTGCGCGCTGGTATTGGTATTCACCATGCGGGAATGCTCCCTAAATATCGTCGCCTCGTGGAGCAGCTTGCGCAGGCTGGGTTGTTAAAGGTGATTTGCGGTACCGATACTTTGGGCGTGGGCATTAACGTGCCTATTCGCACTGTACTTATTACGGCCTTGTCGAAGTTTGATGATCGAAGAACCGTCGCCTGCGCGCACGTGAATTTCACCAAATCGCGGGACGTGCCGGTCGAGCTGGTTTTGATACCGCCGGTACCGTGGTGGTGCAGGCGCCCGAACACGATATAGAAAATGCGCGCCTGTTGGCTAAAGCGCAGGCGAAGTTCGGTGACGATACGAAGAAGATTAATCAGTCACTGTCGTCTAAGCGCAAGAAAGCGCCGGAAGGTTTTGTGGGGTGGTCGGAGAAGACCTTCGATCAGCTGGTCGCAGCAGAGCCTGAGCCGCTGACCTCTTCGTTCGATATCACCCACTCAATGCTTTTGAACCTGATGCAGCGCCCGCAGAATCCGGTGGTCGCAGCCTACCGCATTCTTCAGGAGAATCATGAGCCGCCGCAGCGTCGTCGGGAACTTTTGCGTAAAGCCGTTGGTATTTATAAGGAGCTGCTGACTGGCGGGGTTATTGAGCGCACAGATACCCCGGATGAGCATGGTTCATACCTGCGGCTGACCGAGGATTTGCAGGATAACTTTGCGTTGAATCAGCCGCTTTCGGCGTTCGCGGTGGCAGCTATTGAACTTTTGGATCCCGATTCCTCCAGCTATGCTTTGGATGTTCTTTCACTGATTGAGGCAACTTTGGAGCCACCGCACCTGGTGTTATACGCGCAGGAGCGTAAAGCTAAGAATGAGCTTTCAGCACAGCTGAAGGCAGACGGCGTGGAGTATAACGAGCGTATGTATGAGCTCGATCAGGTAACCTACCCTCAGCCTCTCGCAGAGTTAATCGAGCAGGCGTACAGTACGTATCAGCAGTCGGCGCCCCTGGGTGGCGCGCTTTGAACCTCACCCGAAATCTGTGGTGCGTGATATGTACGAGCGCGCTATGGGTTTCAACGACTTTGTACAGTACTATGCGTTAGAACGTGGCGAGGGTGTGTTGCTGCGTTACCTTTCGGATGCATATAAGGCGCTGCGGCAAACGGTACCCGAGTCGGCCGTCAACGATGATCTTGCAGAGATTATTGAGTGGCTGGGTGAACTAGTGCGCCAAACCGACTCATCGCTGGTGGACGAGTGGGAGAAACTTGCCGCTGGCGAAGATGCTGCATCCTTGGCAGCTGATCGTGCCGCCGCCGAGCTTGAGGATGATACTCCCCCAGCCGTCACGAAGAATGTACGCGCGTTCCGGGTGATGGTGCGCAATGCTCTCTTCCGCCGTGTGGAGCTTTTCGCTGATGAGCGAGATCGCATACTTGGGGAGCTAGATGAGGTTTCAGGGTGGGATGCTGACGCTTGGGCGGATGCGATGGATGACTATTTTGACGCTTACGACGATATTTATACGGATGCTGAGGCCCGCTCCCCTAAGCTCGTTCAGATTGACGATAATGTGCGGGAGCATCCTGGTGTATGGAAAGTACAGCAGACCTTTGCTGATCCTGAGGACAACTTCGACTGGGGTATTCGGGCGGAGGTGGATCTTGCTGCTTCCGATGATGCTGGTTACCCAGTTTTGAAGATTTTGAGCGTGGGTGAATTCTAGATTTAGCAATAATGTACCTAAATAGGCATTTGTTGCATGTCTTACTATAGGTAAATGAAATTTTAAACATGTGATGAAAGGGAAGGATGTATCCGCTCTCGCACCTTCCTGACGTGCTCTTTTTGTGTTTCTCATGACTCATGGGGTGGCGGTTTGGTTCTTATGCTCCCTTTCCCTGTTTTTCCGGTAATGAACCTGGTGCAGGTTGAACTGTAGCCGGAGGATATACTCGGCATATGCTTGGGTTTTTGTTAAATAGCCGTGGCTTTCCCAACGGTTTTATGACCGTTGTACAGTCATTCACCACCTCAATTTTAGTGATATGCAACACATAAATAGTGCTATATTCTTCGAGTATTAGACCCTTTTGTGTTATGCAGGTCATATAAATATCTTTATATTTACTCAACAGTTAAACAAAATATGCCTGTTTTTCCAGAAAATCCCGTGAATACTTCAAGATAAGCATTCATAATTGACAGATCTTTCAGGGGATTTACGAGAGTTGGAAATTATCTTTTTGTGATGCACACTAGGTATCAGCACAAGGAAAGCACGCGAACACCGGATATTTTATCCGAGCTTTCCTGAATGCCACCAACCCCGTCGTCACCCCGCGGCGGGGTTGTTCTTTTAACACCTAAAGCCAGCTGCATACCGACAGTTTCCACCCCACCCCTGAGTGAAAGTATATACACTCCCTCAAGATATAGATTCATCTATATCTAGACTACACGTTTAGTAAAAAACGACCTTCTGAGCACCCCTACCTTTCGCACAGAGTGTTGTATTATTCTATTTACAGAAAATTTATTCACTTACTGGCTGAGACTTCAGCGTGTCGTCATCACACTACTGAATACCGCACAGCGGCTTATATCGAACACATTTGAAGATTATTTAAACCACAGGGAGAAAGAACATTCATGAAGGGAAATATCTCTAGACGAGGAGTGGTCAAAGGTACAGCATGGGCTGTACCTGTAGTTCTCGCGAGTACTGCTGTGCCTGCTCTTGCAGCATCGCACTGCCAACCCGGTGTCGTTGTCCCTATTCCTACCAATACTTCCACCGACGGCAGCTCACTCACGCACACCTTCACCGCGACCGATAAAACCCAATCGCTGACTTTCACGATTACCGGCGGTGCGGGCGGTTCATACCAAGGGATTCGTACCAGGGTTTTGGCGGGGCGGGAGCATATATTACGGGAACTATTGACCTCACCGAGGGTGACACCGTCACCTTCATTACCGCTGGCGGTGGCGGCCCCTACTCCGGATCAGCTGAAGCCCCCGGACGCGGCTGGGCTGACGGGGGCTCCCATGAAGCCGCCTACATCGGGACTAACAGCTACACTAATGCATTCCAAGAAGGTCCCGGCCGTATCACCGAGCTCTATGGTCCCACTGGCGGAGGCGCATCCGCCGTATTACTCAACGGAACACCTATCGCCATTGCGGGCGGCGGAGGCGGCGGCGGGGCCCGCCAAATTTCCCGGACCACCTGGAGCAAAATTTACGGCGAACGCCCCAGCGGATTTAAAGGACTGCGTTTTAATCACGGCAATATAGCTAATGGCGGCACCGGAGGACCTTCATACACCGGCGGTGAAGGGTATGACGAGACCTATGAGTATTTCCCCGGCCCCAGCCTGCATATGAACGGTGGTAAAGGCGGATACAACGGGTGGGCCGGGGCTGGCGGCGAAGCTGGAAACCTCCTCAACCCCACCAGTAACTCCTCGCTTTCCTTCAAGAACAATTCCACGTACTACACATACCGGCAGAGCTTGGCAGGCAATGCAGGTGATAACGGGTATCTGACTACCCCTACAGGAGGTACCGGAGGTAAAGGTGTGGTAGGTATCGGCATGGTGGTAACCATAGGTTCCACACACGCAGACCGCAACCAATGCTCCGTACTGCACGGATCAACCGGAGGCGGAGGGTACGGTGGCGGCGGTTCAGGCTCGGTAACGACCGCTGCTGGCTACGCCACCGACCAGCGGTGGGCTGGGGAATACACGTACGTTAATGGCGAATACCAGGCAGGAGACTACTGGTCCCCCGTGGGCTCAGCTGCGTTCTCCGGGGCCGGTGGTGCGGGAGGGTCGTATCTTGACAACCAACGGGTGTATAGCGGATATATAGCTACCGGAACCTCACCGGGTGTTGCCGGTAGCCGGGTGAATGGCACATCGTTCGCCACTGTCTGTGAGATACAAGACTAGGCAGCCTATGAGCGCGAGGAATACGCTACCAACATAGGAGGTTAAGGCGTGTTCCTCGCGCTTTAGATTGTCCCTATTTCACCTGCACTATACGGTTTTTGGGGATAATGAGAGGTAGACTAAAAGCAGTGTATTCACTACAGAAAGAAGGTTCAACGTTGGCCGTCGCTAAGCTTCCCCAGGTTCAGTACCGTAAGGGCGCAACCACCAAGGTCGATCAGCACGAGATTATTGATCACTGGTTTGAGGTACCGTTAACCCACGGTCTTATTTTTTCTCGTGGCAAAGATGCTGCTCTCTCTTCACGGTTTGCGGATCAGAGCATTAAGATTTTTGCACGTGAGGTTATTAATACCTCAGATACGCTGACCCTTCCCGTTGAGAAACGCCCCTATATTGTGTACCTGCAGGGCGGGCCCGGGTTCGGTTCTCCAAAGACCGGTTCGATCGGCGGGTGGATTGCTGAACTAGCCAAAACGCACCGTGTCATCCTGCTGGATCAGCGCGGTACCGGCATGTCTTCCCCGCTATCTGCCCGTAATATCACCGCCGTTGGTGACGCGCAGCTACAGGCAGAGTATGTGGAGCTGTTCCGTGCGGACTCCATCATTGCAGATGCCGAGGCCGTGCGTGAGGTTCTTCTAGCTGACCGAACCGATAAGCGCTGGTCTACAGTTGGACAGTCCTTCGGCGGGTTCCTCACTCTTTCCTACCTTTCGTTCGCGCCACAGTCCCTACGTGATTCGCGGATTACCGCAGGCCTGGCCCCGATCCGCACCACCGTCGATAACGTGTATGAGCACACCTTCGACCGCATGGCTGAACGTAATAAGGAATACTACAGCTGGTTCCCGGAAGATGCTGCGTTGGCTACCCGCATCGCCGAGCATTTGCGTACCCATGAGAGTTCCTGCCCACCGGCGAGCGCCTCACCGATCACCGGTTCCAGATGGCGGGGCATTACCTGGGTGGGCGCTGGCGTGAACGCGGACTGCACTATTTCCTGGAAACTGCGTTTGCTGAAGGGGATGACCATCTTTCAGACCAATTCCTATCGAGCATGAGCGGTGAGGTGTCGTTCTTGGCGAACCCGCTGTACGCTCTTATGCACGAAACGATTTACGCGGATGGTCCGGCTGACGGTAATCTGCCGGGTATACCTGGTTTCACTGTTTCACCTTCTCCGGCGCCTACGAACTGGGCGGCGGCACGCGTTGCAGCTAAGCGCCCCGAATTTGCCCCTGATGCTGAGACGCTTTTCTTCACGGGCGAGCATATTTTCCCCTGGTACTACGAGGAGGATCCGGCGCTGCGGCCGCTTGCTGAAGTGGCGCAGCTGCTCGCGGAGAAGAAAGATTGGGGTCGTCTCTACGATCATGAGCAGCTTCACCGGAATGAGGTTCCTGTGGTCGCGGCGGCTTATACTCCGGATATTTATGTGGATTATGAGAATTCCATGGAGACCGCCCGGTGGGTGGGTAACACCCATGTGTGGACGTCGAAGACTCATCACCATGATGGTTTTGGCTCTGACCCGCTGACTATTCTGGGACATTTGAAGAATATGTTAGCTGAGGTTCACAACCAGTAAGAACCATATTGGGCGCAGAAAACCCCTCGTTACCCTCCGGGTGGTAACGAGGGGTTTTCTGCGTGGCGGCGTGAGTACCTCGACAGGTTCGCCGCTTCTTCTTCATTTGCTCCTTGGTATAGGTTTACCGGCTGATTTGCTCCTAGTTGGCGACGGTAAAACGGCGTCCAATGTGCTTGGGGGTTTCAGCTTCGTCAATGAGGGCCACCGCAAAGTCTTCTGCGCTGATCGCTTCGCCTGCGGGGTTGTCAAGCGCGGTATTGTATGCGCCGGTGCGCTTGCCAGGGGCAATATTGAATGCGGGTGAGAGCATGGTCCACGTTAGTCCTGAAGATGCACGGTATTCGTCAAGGATTTGGCAGAAGGCCAGTGCCTCGGCCTTATACTCTTCGGGGAATCCGGCGCTATTGACGAACCGCTGTCCCTTGGCGTCTTCGAGAGAACCCGCACCACCCACAATGAGCAAACGGCCGGAGGGTTTTGCTGCAATAAGTGCCTTGTGTGCTTGGATGACCGGCTCGGCTGATACGCTGCGCCCTGCCGAGACAGCAATAATGGTTACATCATGGCTATTGATGATAGTAACGAGTTCTCCGGTATTGCTCAGATCTACAGCCTTCCCTTCTGCTCCCGCAACGGCCTGACCAGAACGGCTGTAGCCCTCCACCTGGTGGCCCCGTGCGATGGCTTCGGTTACGGTACGTTCACCAACCATCCCAGTTGCACCAATGACTGCAATATTCATTCATATGTCCTTTCGTGTTTCCCGGAATACCTATAGGTTCGAGGGTGTTCTTTCTGTGGGCGGTTCATGTGTTGCGCCAACACAATATATAGTATTCTTTAGATACTAAGTACCTCAAGGTAACTATTGGGGAGTTTTTAAAGTGTCTTCCGCAGCCTACCGCGGGCAAAACTTCACCCTCTACACATAAGGAGAGCATAGAACGATGAGCACCAACACAGAGACGCCCCACACTGACTCCCCCGCTAATATCCTCGCCAGCGCGTGCCCTTCACGAACCGTGATGCGGCATCTTACCGACCGTTGGACCCCAATGATTGTTGCGGCCCTTTCAGAAGAACCCACCGCGCGGTTTAGTGAGCTTAAAGACCGTATTCAAGGTGTCTCCCCCAAGGTGCTCACCCAGACCTTGCGCTCTATGGAGCGGGATGGTCTGGTGACGCGAAAAGTAACGGCCGCTATGCCGCCACGTGTTGATTACGCACTCACACCCCTGGGCACCACCCTTACCGCACCCATGAATGCGCTACGCCGCTGGGCCCAAGACCATATGGCTGAAGTACTCACCGCCCGAGAAAAATACGACCAGGAAAACGCCCTCTAACGAGCTGACCCAGCACCTGGTGCAGGTTATCCAGAAAACTCGAAATAAGGTGAGGTAATGCCGATGCCGCGAGCTGCCACCTTCTCTCGCCGGTTCCCCTCTGCTGCAACCGTTATCGTAATCTCCAGATGGTACAGCCCCTCCCGTGCAGTGAAGTTCACCCCGCGGGCCGCAACCTCGGTATTAAACGGCACGGACGTTGTTTTATTAGTATTCTGACCTGATTTTGTTGTGTACGAGTGGCCGGTATTGCGCACCAGAACCCCGCTGGGGTTACGCAGCTGAATATCCAGCTTCACGTCCCCTTTACGGCCACCGTGGTTCGTATCTGAGGCTACTACAAAGTACCTAAAAGTGTATTTACACCCCGGTTTCAGCTCCCCTTCACCGTCATCACTGGCAAGGTAGCTTGTCGTGAGGGTAATGACCGCTTTCTCATCGCCCAAAGCCGTTGTCTGGGATATCCAGTATTCTTTACCGTTAATGACTGCTGGCCCATTAGATGCAGGTGAGGCTAAAGCCCCCGTTGCGGGGTTAGCGATAGCCCATCGACTGGATCGGGCGAACCCGTGCCCTTCAGCTGTTTGACACCGAGACGCCGCGAAAGCAGGTACGGTGGCAGATGCTAGCACCGCCGGTACCGCCCACGCTACGCCTTTCGTGAGGGTGCGGCGGTTTATTCTCGAATGCTTCTGTATGCTCAACTGGGTTCTGTCTGCTCACTAATTACGTATGTTTATGCGCTTATTTTGCTCTGGTTTATGTGATTAATCGCTAAGGTTACTGCCCAATAAATTCAAAGGTTGGGGCAGTGACGCCAATCCCGTCAGCCTGCATATTCCTATCACGCACACCAGCTCCATGGTTATAGTTAACCGGTGCAGTAAGCTTAGCTTCAAAATAGTACATGCCAGCTTTAGGGGTAAATGTGACTGGAGTTGCAGCAGTCACGTACCGAGGTCTCGGCTGTGTTGTACCTGTGGCGGGCAGAATCTTCACGCCCGCTTCTGTGGACTTCGGATCGGTAGTAAATTTCTGTTCGGTACCGGGAACAGTAAGACCGTCAGGGCCAATGAGCCGAATCTCCAGAGTAGGGTATAACCTGGTGTTCTCTGTGGGGGCAGCACCCCGCATCGATATCAGATCAACTTTAAATCTGTACTTACCGCACCGCGGATTAAAGGCTGTGTCCCCCGTATTGGAGGCCTCGTAGCTGCCACGCACTACAGCTATCTGAGGTTTATCCGTACGGGACTTATCGTAATCCACAGTTGATAAAGATGTGAAAAACTCTTGTTGCTGGTACGTGATGGCCCTAAACCCGTCACGAGAGTACAGATTCGCAGAACCGGTATTTTGAAACACCCACCGATTCTTTTCATCGAACTTCAGCGGAGGTTTCGTCTCGCACACCGAACTGGCGTAGGCTGGTACCGCTGCCGAAGCCACGACGGCAGGCGCCGCCCACCCAACACCTTTAGCGAAAGTACGCCTGTTAAAAGTGCGCGCGGGGATATGTGACATATAAGTCCTCCGTAGGTCTGTGAGTGAATGCGTGTCTGAGAGCTGAGTATGTAGAGGGCTAATGCTGAACCCTCCACAAGCGGCAACGCATATGCGCAAAAATACAACCGCTTCGATAAGTTTACACGTAGTCCAACCCCAAATAAAACTCTCAACTATCAGCAGAGGTATTTTTACCGCATAGGTTTACTGGTAAAGCAAGCCCTTTTTAGGCATGCCCCGCCTGCTGCATCTGACGAAGCTCCTTCTTCAGGTCTGACAGCTCATCACGCAGACGTGCCGCCAGCTCAAACTGCAGGTTCTCGGCAGCAAGGCGCATCTGCTCATTCATCTGCTCAATCAGATCCAGCAGGTCCTCTGCAGGCTCAGCCGCCAGGCCGTCCGCACGTACACGCTCCTGAGCTTTTGCCAAGAGGGCATCTGACTCCGGGGTGCTCGTTGCAATCTTGGCACCCGCACCACCCTTCGTGGCTTTCTTACCGCTCTCAACACTGCGGGCACCACTCTTACCCGCCTTACGCAGCTGCAGCAGTTCGCGAGTATCTTCTTCTTCACGGGCGAGCACATCCGTAATATCGGCAATCTTCTTCCGCAAAGGCTGCGGGTCCAGACCATGCTCACGGTTATACGCCTGCTGAATCTCACGGCGACGATTCGTTTCATCAATGGCAGTGCGCATCGAATCCGTCATCTTATCTGCATACATATGTACCTGCCCCGAGACGTTACGCGCAGCTCGACCAATCGTCTGAATCAACGATGTCGTCGAGCGAAGGAACCCTTCTTTATCTGCGTCAAGGATCGCCACCAGCGACACCTCCGGCAGGTCCAGCCCCTCACGGAGCAGGTTAATACCCACCAGCACATCGAACGTGCCCAGCCGTAGCTCACGCAGAAGCTCCACGCGTTTGAGCGTATCCACGTCGGAATGCAAATACTGTACCTTCACCCCGTGCTGCACCAGGTACTCAGTCAAGTCCTCCGCCATACGCTTCGTTAACGTGGTTACCAGCACGCGCTCATCGCGTTCGGTACGTTCACGGATCTGCTCCAACAAATCATCAATCTGACCCTTCGTGGGTTTCACCACCACCTCGGGATCCACTAGGCCAGTCGGTCGAATAATCTGCTCCACATACCCGTCAGCCTGCGAAAGCTCATACTTACCCGGGGTTGCCGACAGGTACACGGTCTGCCCAATGCGCTCCAAAAACTCATCCCACTTCAGCGGGCGGTTATCCATCGCAGACGGCAGCCTGAAACCGTGCTCCACTAGGGTGCGTTTACGCGACATATCGCCCTCATACATGGACCCAATCTGAGGAACCGTCACGTGAGACTCATCAATAATGAGCAAAAAATCATCCGGAAAATAATCCAGCAGACAGTGCGGTGCGCTACCGGCCGCGCGTCCATCAATGTGGCGTGAATAGTTCTCGATACCGTTGCAGAACCCCATCTGCTCCATCATCTCAAGGTCATAGGTGGTGCGCATGCGTAGCCGTTGAGCCTCCCCAAAAGTTTCCCCTGAGATTCCAGGGCCTGCAAACGCTCCTGAAGTTCATCTTCAATGGAGGCAATGGCCCGGGCCATACGCTCGGCACCGGCAACATAATGGCTTGCCGGGAAAACATACATCTCGGTTTCTTCTCGAATAACCTCACCTGTGAGTGGATGCAGAGTGTAGATTGCCTCAATCTCATCCCCGAAGAACTCAATGCGAATAGCGTGCTCCTCATACATGGGAATAATCTCGACGGTGTCTCCCCGAACGCGGAACGTTCCGCGGTGAAAATCCATATCATTACGGGCGTACTGCATAGCCACAAACTGACGCAGCAGGTCATCCCGGTCAATCTCATCCCCTCGTTTGAGGGTTACCATCTGCTCCACATACTCCTCGGGAGTACCCAAACCGTAGATACACGAAACGGTTGAGACCACAACAACATCGCGGCGGGTCAGCAGGGAGTTCGTAGCGGAGTGACGCAGACGCTCCACCTCCTCGTTAATAGAGGAGTCCTTTTCAATGAACGTATCAGTCTGCGGCACATAAGCCTCAGGCTGATAGTAGTCGTAGTACGAAACGAAATATTCGACCGCATTATGCGGCAGCAGCTCACGCAGCTCATTCGCCAACTGCGCGGCAAGAGTCTTATTCTGAACCATCACCAGGGTGGGACGCTGCACCGACTCAATGAGCCACGCCGCCGTGGCAGACTTACCGGTACCGGTAGCGCCCATGAGCACAATATCTTTTTCGCCATTCTCCACCCGCTCAGTCAGCTCCGCGATGGCTTTTGGCTGATCCCCGGCAGGTTTGTACTGGCTAACAACCTCAAACGGGGCGACGACTCGGTTAATTTCCTGCGCAAGACTCATATATTCATTCTAATAACCGCCCACACCCTAGTACGCGCTGGTTCGTCACGGGCGCACATTCCAGCACCATTTCTCGCAGAGTGACATAAATTATATAAATTTGACGACGGAAGATAGTCTCCATCATGTTCTTACTGCTCCACTCGCTCAAATGTCAATTGCCCTACAGGGTCAGCCGTTATCAGCGACGCTCCAGTGTGCATCTTAGGGACAGCGGAATCCGAAAGGGTGGGCCGCCAAAAGGTTACTGTACCTTGTTATGTTCTGGGCTAACTAGTCGGGTTTGCGCACAGCAGCACCCGATAACCGCATGAATTCCCGAACGGTCATGGGCAGGTACCCGTTAGCGCACCCATAATAGCAGTGAGTGTGGTATCTTCCTCTGCTCCTTTGGGGATACCCACCGCAGGGGTGCTAATGCGCTGCTTATACAAATCCAGTACAGCGCACACGGTGCGGCCAGGCGTATCAAGCACATGAAAATTACCCCGATGATCCACCGGGCGAATAGTCGCCTCCGGGGTTATCGTCAAAGACCTCATATCGGGAGCCACCTGTGAGGTAAAACGTGGTGTGTCAGGGTGCACGGGCGAGCCCTGCGGGGCTTTCCCCGGGTTGTCTGCGCTACCAAGCTGTGGGAAGCGCTCCCCTACCCGCGCGGTTACCACTACGTACCGCACACCCAAGGCCATAGCGCGGTGCACATTAACCTCGGCATATTCTTCGATACGGTACCCAAGCGTGAGCCCGCATCGTATATCGTTCTCCGAGTCCACGCCTTCCTCATCCCAGAAGCAGGAAAAACAGGTATCCTCAACGCCCCGTTCAATAGTTTTCACCCGGGCATAGTCGTCATCCAGCAGGAGCACCGAAAGCTCATAACCGTCAGGAACCTCCCGCACGCCTGTAGCGCTCAATGCCACTGCCTCATCGCTGCCGCCAAGCCGGAATGGCTCCCACAACGCTGGTGTAAACGGGTTAATCGCCCCGTCCAGCGCGGGGTTGCATGAAGTAGGTGCAGGCTCAGCCCTCATAGGGCGGTAATAGTCTTGGGGAGGCATCTCAACACTGAAGCCGTCCATCCTGCCCACCAGGCACATTTCAATAGCCAACAGCAGGCGCGCAGCGTGGCTGCGGGTTATTACGGGCGTCTGAATCAGGTGCACCATTCGGAGGTTGTCCATGGATAAACGCTCACCCACCCCACGGGCGGCGTTCGCATACTGATTGTGCAAACGAACCAAGGTTTCCACCGGCAGCTGATCCCCGACCTGCTGAAGAACCACCGCGACACGCTCAAGCTCTGCGGGGAAAGCCCTGCAAATACGGTTCAGCTGTTGAGCGAGTTCACGCGGGCGCCTCGCCAAAACGTTAACAGTGTATCCAGGTTGCCTTTGTTGTAGGCCTCAAGAATCTGCTCAACGGTTGCGGTGTCAGCCTCTGGCGGGGTATTGGTTTGTGTGCTGTGTTCATAATCGGGAAAGCGCACTAGAAAACTCTCGGCTCTTGGTTGACTTAACGCGGCAGGTAACGCCGCACCGTATTCAACGTACCACAAACACACACCAGATACTATGCTCACCCTGATTTAATATTTAGGTATAACTTTTATACTAGGTTGTTTGAACTAATTAAACGGTATATCAACCCAGCGGGTATCTCCCCAGAGCACCGTCCCAGCCCCGGCAGTTATCGTCACAACCTGCTCGTTGGCACGCTCCAAATCCTCGGTGCGGTCAAATACGCCCATAGAAATCTGAGCCCCGTCCGCTAAATAGTCAGTACCCAAAATGTTCAGCCCACACGCCCTCATCTCATTCTCCAAACGGCCCGCATCCGCATGAGACGCCGCGACAACCCCCACCCGCACACGCTCCCGCGAATCGAAGCTGGCCGCATCTAGAGTCTGTGCCACCGCATCTGTATAGGCACGCACCAGCCCTGAGGCGCCCAATTTAATACCGCCGAAATAGCGCACCACCACCGCCACCGTATCCGAAAGATCAGTGGTGCCATCCGGTCGGCTCTGCCGCGCTAAAAGAGCCTGAAGCATTGGAATACCCGCCGTACCAGCTGGTTCACCATCATCAGAAGAACGCTGCACATCCCTATCAGCACCCACCACAAATGCCGAACACACATGCCGTGCATCATGGTAGGTTTTGCGCAGCGACTCAATATAATCCCGGGCCTCATCTTGAGAACTCACCCGTTTGATATGCCCAATAAACTCGCTACGCTAATCTCAAGCAGATGCTCGTACTCTTCGGTACCGTGCGGAACGGTATACCGGTTAGCACGGGTCTGAACGGCAATATCCTGGGGACTATTCACCCTACCTATTTTAGGCGGTCGCATGACAGAAAAAACACTTCGACGGTACGCAATCACCGGCGGTATCGGCAGCGGCAAAAGCACAGTAGCCGCAATGTTCGCCCGTCTGGGGGCGGTCATCATTGATGCGGATGCTATCTCACGAGACCTCATGCGCCCTACAGAAAACACGCTCAATGCCGTTGTTGCAGAATTCGGCCCCGATATCCTGCACCCGGACGGCACGCTCAACCGTCCAGCCTTAGCGGCTTTGGTGTTCTCCAATGAGGACGCCCGCACCCGTCTGAACAATATTGTGCACCCGGCCGTACGCGCCCGTGCGGATGCTTTGGTGGAGCAGGCTCGGCGTGCCCCCGGGTTCTCAGGCATTATTATTGACGACATTCCGCTTCTAGCCGAGACGAACCGCGCCGCAGAGTTCGACGGTGTCATTGTGGTACGTACCAGCCTGGAGAAACGGCTCAGCCGCCTCACTAAGACACGGGGCATGGCTGAAGAAGACGCACGGGCCCGTATCGCAGCCCAAGCCACAGATGCCCAACGCGCCGCCATTGCCACTTGGATTATCGACAACGACGGCTCCGCAGAAAACACACAAACCCAAGTGGAACGCGTCTGGGCACTCATGACCAACCACTAACGATCCAGGCCGTCATAAACGCAGCAAAGGAGGGGCTCCCACCAACCTGTGTGGTGGAAGCCCCTCCCTTATGCGCTCAATCAGTTACAGGAGCGTGAAACTAGGCTTAGTTGCCGGTCAGCTTCTTACGGAGCTCAGCCAGCGCCTCATCAGAAGCTAGGGTGCCTGCCGAAGACTTATCATCGGAGGAGTAGGAAGTCGGTGCGGGCTCCGCAGCAACCGGTGCGGATGCAGCGGCTTCCGCGTCAGCCTCCAGGGCCTTGGCGACCTGCACCTTGTGTGCCTCGAAACGAGCCTGGGCCTCGGCGTACTGAGCTTCCCATGCCTCGCGCTGTGCCTCGTAACCTTCGAGCCATTCGCCCTTCTCGGGGTCGAAGCCCTCGGGGTACTTGTACTCGCCGTTCTCGTCGTACTCTGCGGCCATGCCGTACAGTGCGGGGTCGAACTCGGTGGCGTTGGGGTCAATACCCTCATTAGCCTGCTTGAGGGACAGCGAGATGCGGCGGCGGTCCATGTCGATGTCGATGATCTTCACGAACAGTTCTTCGCCAACCGAGACAACCTGGTCTGCCAAATCCACGTGGCGTACAGCCAGCTCGGAGATGTGAACCAGGCCCTCGATGCCGTCTTCCACGCGGACGAACGCGCCGAAGGGAACAAGCTTGGTGACCTTGCCGGGAACGATCTGGCCCAGAGCATGGGTACGGGCGAATGCCTGCCACGGGTCTTCCTGGGTGGCCTTCAGAGACAGCGAGACACGCTCGCGATCCAGGTCTACCTCTAGCACCTCGACGGTGACCTTCTGGCCAACCTCGACAACCTCGGAGGGGTGGTCGATGTGCTTCCAGGACAGCTCGGAGACGTGCACCAGGCCGTCCACACCGCCCAGATCCACGAAAGCACCGAAGTTGACGATAGAGGAAACCACACCATCGCGCACCTGGCCCTTTCGAGCTGGTTGAGGAAGGTGGAGCGAACCTCAGACTGGGTCTGCTCAAGCCATGCACGGCGGGAGAGCACAACGTTGTTGCGGTTCTTATCAAGCTCAATGATCTTCGCTTCAAGCTGCTGACCAATGTAGGGTGCGAGGTCACGGACGCGTCGCATCTCAACCAGTGACGCGGGCAGGAAGCCACGCAGCCCAATGTCGAGGATAAGGCCGCCCTTGACAACCTCAATGACGGTACCGGTGACAACACCGTCGTTTTCCTTGATCTTTTCGATGTCGCCCCATGCGCGCTCGTACTGTGCACGCTTCTTGGAGAGAATTAGGCGGCCTTCCTTGTCCTCCTTGGTGAGGACGAGAGCCTCAATTTCGTCGCCGACGGTTACGACTTCGCCGGGGTCAACGTCATGCTTGATGGAGAGCTCGCGGGAGGGAATGACGCCTTCGGTCTTGTAACCGATGTCGAGCAGAACCTCATCGTGATCAACCTTAACAACCTGACCGGAGACGAGATCGCCATCGTTGAAGTACTTGATGGTCTCGTCAACTGCCTTGAGGAATTCTTCCTCGTTGCCAATGTCGTTGATTGCGACCTGAGGGATGTTGGTGCTCATATAGTTAGGGCTCCAATTGGATTACTTATAGGTCGGCGCATCCACCATGGCAGGTATGCCTCGGCCTCCGGTATTGCGCTGTGAAGCGCTCGCCCCGGAAGGATGCGTCGAGTCTGACGGATACTTACCGCGCATACCGTAATAACCAGACTATTCGGCGAACCGTCTAGTAAAGCCCCACCAATGGTGAGGGCGCACAGAAGTGCCAATACACGCAATTACTAGTGTATGCGAATCTCGGGCGTGTCGTCAATGAACAACACGCATCTAAGGCGAATGCAACGGCGTGTAGCCGCCACACATCGTACTTTACCCCCGCTAATGTACTGCCGTGACAGCAGCCAGGACTTCCCTAATGCCCGGCTTCCTGCCAGGATTTACCCCAGCCGACCTGCACATCCAACGGAACCGACAGCTGCGCTGCACCGCTCATCTCTTCCACCAGGATACGCTGTGCAGTTTCCCGTTCCCCTTGTGCAACCTCAAGGATGATCTCGTCGTGCACCTGCAAGAGCATACGGGTTTTCAGGTTTTCGTCGCGCAGGCGTCGGTGGATATTAATCATCGCGATTTTAATAATGTCTGCTGCAGTACCCTGAATTGGGGCGTTTAGCGCGGCCCGTTCAGCGGCCTCACGCCGGGTGCGGTTGGGCGAGTCTAAATCAGGGAGCTGGCGGCGGCGGCCAAAAATAGTCTGCGTGTAGCCGTCAGCGTGGGCCTGTTTCAGCACGCCGCGCAAGAAACGTCCCACGCGCCCGAACCGTTTAAAGTAGTTCGTGCGCAGCTGGCCCGCCTCATCAGAGCTAATGTTCAGCTGCTTCGCCAGCCCGAAACGAGACAACCCATACGCCAGCCCGTACGACATCGCCTTCACCTTCGAGCGCATCTGCGAGGTCACGTCCTCAGGAGCCACACCGAACACTTCAGACCCCACGAAACGGTGCAGGTCTTCGCCTTCTTGGTAAGCGGCAATAAGCTTCTCGTCCTTTGCAAGATGCACCATAATACGCATCTCAATCTGCGAGTAGTCGGCGGTTAGCAGCCCCTCATATTCCACACCGTCAATAGGATGAGGCGCCACAATAAACGCATCACGGATGCGCCGCCCCGCCTCAGAACGCACCGGAATGTTCTGCAGATTTGGCGCGGTTGAAGAAAGACGCCCCGTGGATGCTGCCCCCTGCTGGAAGGTGGTGTGCACACGGCCGTCAATACGTGCCGCTTTCTGTAGCCCCTCAACGGTCTGTTTGAGTTTCACATTATCGCGGTACCCCTGCAAAGATACTAAGAACTGAGCCCCGTCAGATTCGGGAGAGATCTTACCCAGCAGGTCAGTCATTGACTCTGAATCAGTCGAGTACCCGGTTTATTTTGCGGGTCTTTGGCAACCCCAGTTTCTCGAATAGTACAGTCTGCAGCTGTTTCACCGAAGCCAAGTTCAGCTCTTCGCCGTCGATATGTGACCCCACCACGGCCTTCGCCTGTTCCTCAGCGGCACTCGCACGCGAGGCGAATGTTCCGTTGAGCTCCTCAAGCAGGGCATCAGAGACGGCAATGCCAGCGCGTTCCATATCGGCGAGCACATACAGTAGCGGAAGTTCAATATCCTCATAGATTTTCAGCTGCCCCTGTTCTGCCATCTCAAAGTGGAGCTGCCGCGCCAGTTCACGAATAACCCGGGATACCTGAGTGAAATAACGCAGGTTTTCGGGTCCCATAATGTCCTCGGGCAAGAATACGAGCTCACCGTAGTCCTCGGCGGGAATCCACAGGTATTTCTCCGCCAAGTCTTCAATACGTTCCGCGAAAAGACGGCGTGTAGTAGCGGGGATATGCCCGCACATGTACGACGAAAGAGCGGGGTCCTCCACGGCACCTTCTAGCTCGTACCCGTTTTCGTGCAGAAGCTTCCGCTGAATCTTTAAGTCCATCACGATTTTGTGCGCGTTCCTATTGGAGAGCCACGCCGCGAGTGCGCTATTGAGCTCTTCTCCGATAGTGACGGTATCCACCCACAGGGAAGAGCTTTTGCTGGTTAGGATTAACCCCCGAAGCACGGGATTCTCTTCGGCCGAGCGGATTTTAGTTTTTGTGGTTTTCACGCCTTCGCGGGCCACAGGCACATCAATAACCGGCAGGAGGGTTACGGCACCTTTAAGGCGTTCAGGCACATCAAGGCCTTCACCGTAGCCTTCGGTGGCAGCCTGGGTGCACCAGTGGCGAAACTGCGCGGCGGTTTGCGCGGTGACCGGTTTATCCGTTGCGATGGGCTCAAAGACAGGCCCAGAGGGTAACGTTTTCGGGGTGGCGGGTTGCTGCCCCGGCACAGCGAAGAGCGTCCCCTGCCCGAATTCATCAACCTCGCCCCCAGCAGTTGCTGCTGCGGTGCGCGTGGCAGCCCCAGCAGCACGCACTACCGGGCCTAACGTTTCATGGGCGCGTTTGCGGATGGTGCGGAATTGAACCTCATCGAAGAAGGAATCCAGTGCGTCAAGGTCGGGAAGGAACCTGGTGTCTTCCCCCAGGTCCAGTGGTATGTTGAGGTCATCCACCAGCTGGTTGAGGCGACGGTTACGGCGCACGTTCTCAATATTTTCGCGAAGGGCCTCCCCTTTTTTGCCTTTAATGCTGTCTTGGTTGGCGATCACCCCATCAAGGTCGCCGTATTCGGTTAACCATTTTGCAGCGAACCCGGGCCCCACGCCGGGAACGCCGGGCAGGTTATCGGCCTGTTCACCAGTGAGCGCAGCAAGGTCGGGGTATAGGCGCGGGGGTACTTTAGTTTTTTTCTCTACAGCGGCAGGATCCATCAGCTGGATACCCTTGGAGGGGCCTGTGGTGACGGGGTACAACAGGGTCACTTTGTCGGTAACCAACTGAAAAATATCGCGGTCGCCCGAGAGGATAAATACTCGGTAGTTCTCTTCGGTTCCGCGGCGGGTAAGGGTGGCGACAATGTCGTCGGCCTCATAGTTCTCCTGCGTGAGCGCGGGGATACGCAAGGCGGTGAGCATCTTCTTAATCAGGTCGATCTGCCCGTCAAATGCCTGCGGGATCTCGGTTCGACCGCCCTTGTAGTCGCTGTATTCTGCGGTGCGGAACGTGCCACCAGGCAGATCAAAGGCAACCGCAATGTGGCTGGGGCGGTAGTCCTTAATGATGTTGAGCAAGGTTGAGAGGAAGGCGTGCACAGCTTCGGTATGCTGCCCATCGCTACGCACAAAGACGTGCTGCCCGGTTTTCTCGGCCATAGTATAGATACCGAAGAAGGAGCGCAGGGCTAGGAATGGCCATCAATCAGAAGGAGGGTCTTATCAGAAGTACTCATCTACTCTAGTTTACCGTCGAGGTCTAGGGATGTTGAGGCGGTGGTGATCGCAAGTGCTCTGCAGCGTCATACAGCTCAGGAGCCGCCACGGTGAGCGCGCCTTAAACGTATAGGGAATACACCCCGCGCGGTTTCGACGCACCCACGGACCGCAGTTGCAGTATTAGCCAGCGTTGTTTAGCGCCACCGTAATTTTGGTGATGGAATCGGCATTAATGGGGGTAGTGCCGCTGGCGTGCACATCTATCGCGGAGTTCACGTGTTTACCGGTGACCGGATCAATATGGAACCCCACCTCAACGTTTTTGTGGGTTCCGGCCTTATCAAGTGCAATAACCATGCCGTCCGGCAGCAGGGTGAGATGATTCGCTTTCCCCGAGGCAATGTGCACCTCAGCCACCACACTTTTGGTGCGCGCATCAATAACAGCGACCGTTCCCCCGCCGCTATCTGCCGGGTGCACCGAGGTGGGGCCGAAGTCGGTAAGGTACACCAAGTCCCGGGTTTCGTCCGCGATAATGTCTGTGGGAGTTATCCCATAAGGGATGAACTGTTTGAACGAGCCGCTGATTTTATCAAGCACCTGAACCCCGGAGTTCTTGCCGTTCTCGCCCTGAGTTGAGACATATATTTCGTTGAGCGAGTTATTGATTGCCACCCCGTGGGTATTGACGCGTGAGAAGTCGGAGGTCTCTCCGGCAGGAACATTAATGGTGCGTACTGCCTCCCCAATAGCGGGGCTTACCTCATACACTTTGTCTAGGTTGTAGTCGCTGAGGTAGATATTCCCGCCGAGGGTGTCACGGGTAATAGTGAGGGTGTGTGGCAGGGAGCCAGGTACTGGGTTGTGGGCGGTGATTGCGTAGGTTCCGGTATCAATAAACCAGTACCCGCCGGGGCCGGTCACTACGGCTTTACCGATGTCCTCTAGCACCAGCACTTCACGCGGGTGATTCACAGGCTGTTGTTCTAGCGATACGTCGGGCTGGTAGCTGCTCCAAATAGGGGCAAACGTATCACGGTCGTATACAGCCACGGAGGAGGTGGTCGGGTCAGTCACCCAGATAGTGCCGCGTGTATCATCAACGCTCAAGCCGAATGCGCCGCACAACTGGTATTCACCGATCAGGTTAGGGTGTGCCTCATCAATGACGGGTAGCTGCGCGGTTGTTTCAATGGCCAAGGTCTGCGGGTCAACGCGGGCGATAGTGGCCACGCAGGAACCGCGGTGTGAGGCGGCGTTGAAGGTTCCTGCGATATATATTTTCTGGGTTTTCGGTGAATAGGCGGCGAGGAACTGCCCTGGCAATCCCTGGTTCTGTTCAGCGATTATCTCAAGGGTACGGGGAGCGCTAGGGGGCGGGTTTTTTTAGACATGTTTCTCTCCGTTTCATCTGCACTGGCTGGGGCGCGACGGGTTTTTCTCGCGGTAGTTTTCTCACCCTATCAAAAAGGGTTTCCGTGCGCTTTAAATGTTGCTTCGTGCCACATAAATTATGAAGGTAAACGTTTATTGTGCAGCTGCTCCAAGGCTGCACCCATACTGTTTGCAGCTTCCACACCCGTAACGCCTACACCGCAGCCTGTACATGGTGTATTGCCGCGGTTTTGTGGTTGCGCTGCTGGAATAAGCGGCGGTACTAAGGTTACGATAAAACCTTATAGTTACACGATAGCCGTGGAACCAGAAATAAACACACGGATTCACAACTTTGAGGACATCATGAAAGTGCTTCAGAAAATCCCGCTTCTGGCGTGGATTGTTATCGCCATCCTTGGCGGCGTGCTCATCGGTTCGCTCACACCAGGGCTTATTAGCGGCATTAACTCCGCTGCGAAAATTTCCATTCCCACCGACGTTGTGGTGCAAATTTTTGTGTCGTTCTCCACTATTTTTAGTGCGTTTTTGAGTTTCGCTATCCCGCTCATCATTATCGGTTTCATCGTCCCGGGTATTGGTTCCTTGGCCCAGGGCGCAGGGAAGATGCTGGGGGTAACGGTAGGCCTGTCGTACCTGTCAAGTATTGTCGCGGGGTTCTTAGCGCTTACCGCAGCCCTTTTCCTGTACCCAATTCTCCTCAAGGGTCAGCAACTTGAATCGTTCGATAACCCCGAGAACGCGCTTTCCAGCGGGTACGTCACGTTTAAACTTGAGCCCATTATGAGTGTGATGAGCGCCCTCATACTTTCATTCATCCTCGGTCTGGGTATCACAGCACTCAAAAGCAGGTCGATGCTGAACCTTTTCGAAGATTTTCAGGTGATCGTCGAGAAAATGCTCGGCTACGTAATTATTCCCCTGCTGCCGGTGCACATTGTGGGGGTGTTTGCGAATATGACCCTCGCAGGCCAGGTGGTGAAAATCCTGTCAGTTTTCGGCATGGTGTTCATTATGGTTATTCTTCTGCACTGGTTCACCCTGTGTATTCAGTACACGGCGGCCGGTGCAGTCTCTAAACGCAACCCGGCGAAGATGCTCAAAACCATGCTCCCGGCGTATTTCACTGCAATCGGCACCCAGTCCTCGGCGGCTACTATCCCTGTTACGGTGCGTTCCGCTAAAAAAGCTGGTATTGCGTCCCGAGTGGTTGATTTTGCTATCCCGTTGTGCGCCACCATCCACCTGTCGGGGTCAATGATTACCATCACCTCATGCGCTGTGGCGGTGCTATATATGACGGGGCAGAACCCAAGTTTCGCCTCTGTCACCCCAGTCGTGCTGATGCTGGGCATTATGATGGTGGCAGCCCCTGGTGTACCCGGTGGTGGCGTGATGACCGCTATCGGGCTGCTGGAATCAATGCTGGGCTTTAACGAGTCAATGATTGCGCTCATGATCGCCCTGTACCTGGCGCAGGATTCCTTCGGCACCGCTACCAACGTGACTGGGGACGCGACCATCGCAACATTTACCGAGCGGTTTTCTAAGCTCATGGGCATTAACCCCGACTCCGAAATCCGTGATGAAGATATTGAGAAAGCCGAGTCTATCTCGGCTTAGCGCCTACCGGCCGCAGCCCGGCTACTCATTCTTATAGAGGATGCGCCCACCGCCGTGTAGCAGGCGGTGGGCGCATCCTCTATATTATGGACGAACGCGTGCCACACTGCTGGCAAGGGCCCCGCTAATGTGCTGGCATCCTTTCCATCCCCAGTAGATACGGTGCTGGGCAATCAGGCCCTGCTCAATGATCATGAGCTCTAAAATATCGATCTGCTCACCGTCTGGGGTTTCGCGCGGGTATTCCCATACGAGCATCCTGCCGTCCGTCAGGTATTCACCGGTCCGGTACCATTTCACCAGCTCGTTGGGGCGGCGTTGAGTGCCTTCACTCAGGAACCGCTCAATCTCTTTTTTTACCGTGTAGCACCCCGCTGCGGGCATCATCAAGGATCGCTGGAACCAGCGGACTTTCAAACACGGCATCTTCAGCGTAGAGACTCAGTAGCCCTTCTGTGTTCCGTCCTTGAGCGTAGCTGTGCCACAGCTCAAAAATCTGTTCTACGGTGTTCATCATGTCTCCCGGTCAATACCGGCCCTGTAGCGTTAGAAACCGGCATATTAGTTTTAGTCGAAGGTGTCTCTCACCTAACAGTAGTATTCTTATTCGAGTTTCTCAAGGGGTGGTGAGGCGGGGGTACACTTATAGGCATGACTGATTCCAGCCTTGAGCTTTCCCCCACCGTCATCGCGGAACTGACCGCGCACGGTGTTCCTGAGAAGTTACATCCTCTTTTCCCGCATGGTCTTGGCGGGCTTATCCCCGCTATGGGTATTCGCCTGAGCGAGTTATCCGCCGAACGTGCGGTGGCCACGATGCCTGTCACGCCAAACACCCAGCCTGCGGGGCTTCTGCATGGTGGGGCGTCCGTAGTTCTTGCTGAAACCCTTGGCTCCCTAGCCTCCGGAGTGCACGGGGGTATAGAACGCATGGCTGTGGGGGTGGATGTTAACGCAACCCATCTGCGCCCAGCAACTGCAGGATATGTAACCGCTGTGTGCACCGCCGTTAAGCTGGGACGCACCGTCTGCGTTCACACCATAGAAATTACCGATGAGGCTGGCAGAGGCGTATGTTCGGCGCGCATCACTAATATGCTCATCCCCCGCACCGCCCGCTAAAGTACCATCCATGGAAAGGAGCCTCATGGCACGCGCTCCCTATTATCAGCGGTATCCCAAGATTAAACGGGCCAAACGCATTGCGATGCCTATTCTTATTGGGGCTGTTATTGTCTGTTTTATTGCTGCATACAACCTAGGCGGCCTATGGTGGCCAGCACTGTTAGTTGTGACGGTCGGGGCCCTATGGGCCAGCTCGCCAACCGCTCCCCCGCTAAAACATGATGATGAGGCAACCTTCTCTAAACGTTAAAAGATTAAGGTGTGTGCCCCCATAACGTTACGTTATGGGGGCACACACCTTCTGCTACAGCTCTCTATAGTTCCTATGACAACTGCTTAATGATGGTGTCTGAAACTTCGCGCATTGAAAGACGACGATCCATCGAAGTTTTTTGAATCCAGCGGAATGCTTCAGGTTCGGTCAGGCTCATTTTGGTAATGAGCAATGACTTTGCGCGATCCACTAGTTTACGGGTTTCGAACTGGTCGCGGATAGTGCCCACTTCTTTTTCAAGGGCACGAATTTGCTCGTACCTGGCAATAGCCACTTCAATGGCAGGGAACAGGTCATTGGGAGTGAACGGTTTTACCACATATGCCATGGCCCCAGCCTCAACCGCGCGGTCCACCAGCTCCTTCTGGCTGAATGCGGTTAAAAGTACTACGGGGGCAATTTGTTCCTTACCGATCTCTTCGGCGGCGGTAATGCCGTCCATAATGGGCATCTTCACGTCCATGAGCACCAGATTAGGCCGGTGCTTTTGGGCGAGCTCAATGGCGGTTTTCCCGTTATCGGTCTCAGCAACAACTTCGTAACCGCGTTCCCGTAGGATTTCCACGATGTCGAGACGGATCAGCGCTTCGTCTTCGGCAACAACAACGGTGCGTGCCGGAGCGTCTGCGTCTCCCTCGTGGTCATGAGTGGTCTGCTCTGACAAAACTCTCTCCTTTTGCAATTTCTTCTCGTCTCAAGTCTACAGCAGTTCATATTTCTTCATCTACAGTACACACTTGTTTCATTCAGAAATTTAGGGTACAGCACGGTTGGGCGTTGTTTTCCCCTAAATTCGATTTTGCGGCGCCGTATGATGTAGAATCAATGCCGTACACATTGCGTGTGCGCCCGAGTGGCGGAATTGGCAGACGCGCCTGACTCAAAATCAGGTTCTACGGAGTGTGGGTTCGAGTCCCACCTCGGGCACCCCACACATCTGGGATTCATCAGCTCTGAATCACAATCACCGATTTTATTGGCGGGCACATGATCACCCGCTACCTTCATGAAAAGGTTGAGCCCCAAGGAAATTTCCTTGGGGCTCAACCTTTTCATAAACTCGAAAACCTAGAGAATCTGGGCCTACCCGAGTATTAGTCGTGATCTTCGTCGGCGTAAGGACGCACTGCTTCACGTTCCTCTGGCAGCTTAGCTCCCGGTCTCGTCACGGTCACCGATGCGGTGCACCCTGACCGTATTGGTCGAGCCAGCAACACCGGGAGGCGAACCGGCAGTCATGACGATCAGGTCGCCCTTCTCTGCCAGGTTATGCTCCATTAGGTAGTCGTCCACAATCTTGGTCATACCATCAGTATCAGCAGTGAGCTGCGCGTGGGCTGCTTCAACACCCCACAGCAGCGAGATAAAGGCACGGACCTTCGGGTTCGGGGTAAACGCAAGCACAGGCTTCTTGGGACGCAAACGAGCCAAACGGCGGGCGGAGTCACCCGACTGGGTGAAGGTGCTGATGTAATCAACATCCAGCTGCTCAGCAATATTTACTGCTGCCCGGGTAATAGCGCCGCCGCGGGTACGCGGCTTACGGTCGAGCTCGGGCACACGGTACAGGCCCTTCTTCTCGGTATCACTAATAATGGAGGCCATCGCTGAGATCGTAATAATCGGGTACTTACCCACTGAGGTCTCACCGGACAGCATGACCGCATCAGCACCGTCAAGAATTGCGTTGGCGCAGTCAGAGACCTCCGCGCGAGTGGGGGTTGGGTTGCTAATCATTGACTCAAGCACCTGGGTAGCTACGATCACAGGCTTAGCCCAGCGGCGAGCCATTTGAATAGCTTGCTTTTGTACCAGCGGAACTTCAGAGAACGGTAGCTCAACGCCCAGATCGCCGCGTGCGACCATAATGCCGTCGAACTTATCGATAATGTCCTGCAGGTTCTCCACCGCCTGCGGCTTTTCGATCTTGGCGATCACGGGGATGCGCAGCCCTTCTTCCTCCATGATCTCGTGTACACGCTCAACATCTTTGCCGGACCGGACGAAGGAAAGCGCAATAATGTCTACGCCCAAGCGCAGTGCAAAACGCAGGTCATTTTCGTCCTTCTCAGTCAACGCGGGTAGCGAAACAGCCGCACCAGGCAAGTTAATGCCCTTGTTGTTTGAGATCGGGCCACCCACGATAACACGGGTACGAACACGGGTTGGGGTAACTTCAACAGCTTCAAGCTGAATCTTGCCGTCGTCCAGCAATAGTTTATCGCCAGGCTTCACGTCGCCGGGCAGCCCCTTATAAGTGGTACCGCAGATTTCCTGAGTACCTTCTACCTCTTCAGAGGTAATGGTGAGTCGGCACCGGGCTCAAGGATTTCTTTCTCGTTCTTAAAACGCTCCAAGCGGATCTTCGGCCCCTGCAAATCGGCAAGAATTGCAACTTCCTTACCAAGCTTTGCGGACTGTTCGCGAATAGTGTTGTAAGAGTTGGTGTGAACATCATGGTCACCGTGGCTCATGTTCAAACGGGACACATTCATGCCCGCTTTGATTGCCGCGGCGATTTTGTCGGGTGCGGAGATGGAGGGACCGATTGTTGCAACGATTTTTGCTCGCCTCATGTACCTAACCTTCGTGAGTTGTGGCGCGGGTCTTAGGGTTAAGACCCATTGTTTGTGCGGGAGCACACGGGGAAACTCCCACATATATCCACAGAAAACCGCACGTTCACAACGTGCTGTATTATGAATATCCTGCCTTCAAGTATAGGACTTTTGCCCGCAGATTGGGAGAGAAACAGGGTGATAGTCTCATAGTTGTCACCCATTTTTGGAGGGTTAATACCCACAAGTCTTCTATTGTGAATAGAGTCACCCTTGAGGTGATTTCACATTTAGGGGCACCTGCCCTAGACTTGAATCAATAATTAGTATCTTTTATGCAAATTTGCCCTGGAGGTTGCCGGTGTCCACCACACGCGCACTTATTATCTACGGCTCAGTCTATGGCTACACAGAGCAGTACGCCACATGGCTTGCCGAAGATCTACAAGCTTTGCCTCAGGCACCCGAGGTCGAAACGGTTCCCGCCGCTAAGGTAACCCCCGAACAGGCAGAAGCTGCTGATGTTGTAGTAATTGGTGGGAGTGACTACGGTGGGTTCCTGACCGGAGCACCCTCATTACGCAAAAAGATCGTTCCCTCTCTTACTACCCAAGCGCAAACGCACCGCGTTTTTCACCGTTTCATTCACTGGTGAGTACTCCAAGGATCTTCTGAATAAAGCTGTTGCTAAGAGTTACACCGCTGAGCTCACCGAAGGACAGCCTGTTGCTCACTTACGCGGCGGCATTAAATGGTCAGAGCTATCCTTGACCCATAAGGCAGCCCTCAAAGGCCCTGTTCGTGCCTGGCTTGCCGCTAAGCCCAACCCAAATGAGGGCATCCAACAGATGCTTGATTGCTATGGTACCGAGGGAGCAGACTACACCAATCGCGCATCCCTTGAGCCATTTGCGCAGGAAGTAGCAAAGCTTATCTAATTCAAAGAGTACTTCCCTACAAACTTGCCCCATACCAACGAGGGCAATAGATACACGGTCGGAGGTTTTTCTCTCCTCCTCCGACCGTAGGTTTCCGAGTACAGCGGATGCGAGGCCGCGTTAACTGTATTTGGAGAACTGGAGGTGGGTCTTGTGTGTGCGGCCCACCTCCTTTTTTATTCTCAAAATACACACATTATTCTCACCTACACATACACACTTCCCACCTGGCCCAGAACCACATTCCTCGCAGCAACACTACGGATCGCCCCGCCAGAGAAAAGACCGAGACAGACCTTGCACTCATAGTGTGTCACTCAAGCCCGCTGGATAAGGTGGCGACTTCAGACCCATACCACGCACAGGCACACGCCCCCCCTTACCAAAGAAGGTAACTAAGAGGGGCAAGGGCAGCAGGTCTACACCTTCACAGATGTGCATAGATTAGCAGGTAGTCTCTGTAAGCCGTGGACCGCTCCCACGATCCCACAGAACACCATCAATCATTGAACGTGACATATCTCATGGGTATTTTTATGGGTGGCAAAAAGCAGATAATGGTTGCACCTTATACGTAATAATAACCCTAAGAAGACAAGGGCATACCTATACACTACCTTTCGATATACACCATATCTTTACTCTTCCCGCCTCGATCACCTAAGAAACATACTGTAATAACAACCTGCATAGGTATGCGAGTATTTTTGCCTGACCCATACGAGCGTCAGCCGTACCAGTGACCAATCACTCCCCCAGCCTTCACTCCCTGCAGAACATCCACATCCTCCCTGAAGAGACGGTCAAGGCATTCCTAAACGTCAGCACCGCAGAAATCGAAGAAGGCAACCCAAGATGCAAGGGATTGTGGCACAAATCATCTCCAATTAGAAGAAAAATTACTTTCCAGTTGAAGAGTATGCGTGCACAGATTGGCATAAAAATTCAATCTTTATACAACGCTCTATGAACCTTTAGCTTCAACTAACCACCTCAACCATCGCACACACTTTATTTTATGTTCAATCAGATACTAGAATACTCTTACCTTTATGTATTCGTTCCTTAAGGCTTTAGTCCAACAAATTCTACCCCTACCTGAAGGGGCCCGTTAACTGAGTATCTATCTTGAAAATTAACAAAATCTTTCCCTACAATGAGATGCGTGCAAGGGTGCATCTTTATTGTGAGCTCTCAGTAAAGATGCAAAATAATCCAGGGGCATTAAAAGACCCCGAAAGCACTAATGCGTAGATGTCACTCAACTTCACGTTTATTCACACTCAAACACAAGTCTATTTGAAGATTGCAGGTTACTTATACTATGAGCCTCTTCTCTCGGAATCAGAAACTATCTAAATGCCTGGTCTCGCTAGGTGCTCTCTCCATGCTGGCAGGTTCTTTCGCCCCAGCTGTCGCGGCTGAAGAACCCGCCGTTGACCCCTCCGCCACGATATCTTATGAGGATGTTCCCCCACCCACCGAGGACATGAACACCGCCATGGGTGCTGGTGAACGTAAACGTCTTGGCCTGCCAGCTGAAGGCGCCACCGAGGCACCGGGCGGGCACGGGCGTGCCAAAGGAGTTGGGCCTGCAGCAACCTGGACGCCCAGCGGCGGCACCCTCGGTATGGATGTCTCCTCTCACCAAGGCAATGTGCGTTGGCAGGAAGCATACAACGGCGGTGCACGCTTTGCGTACACCAAAGCAACTGAGGGCACCTACTACACCAACCCTTACTTCGCACAGCAGTATGTTGGATCAGCCGATGTTGGTATGATCCGCGGAGCCTACCACTTTGCCAACCCCCGCACCTCCTCAGGTGCTGACCAGGCTCGCTACTTTGTGAACCATGGTGGGGGCTGGAGCAATGATGGCCGCACCCTTCCTGGTCTACTCGACATTGAGTTCAACCCCTACTCCCAGTATGGCAATACCTGCTACAACCTGAGCCTGCCCAGCTGACCAACTGGATTCGTGATTTTAACGAAACCTACCGCTCACTCACCGGACGCTACCCTATGGTCTATACCGCTAACTCCTGGTGGAGCCAGTGTGTAGGAACCGGCGAGTTCGGTAAGACTCTGCTTCACCTGGCGAACTATAACTATGTACCCGGCCCCACTCCCAACGGGTGGAAGTCCTACGATATTTGGCAGTTCTCAGCCGACGGCCCGTTTGTTGGTGACTCCAACTTCTTCCCTGGTTCCTTCAACGATCTGAAAGCTTTGGCTTCCAACCCGCAGGCAACCAACCGCTCATGGCACCCGGCCACGCCCGCACCGGCTCCTAAGCCTGCAGTAAAGACCCGTTTCAGCGATGTTCCTACTCACGCGGCTTTCTACACTGAAATTGAGTGGCTTGCTTCGCGGAAAATCACCACTGGTTATGGTGATGGTACTTTCCGCCCGGATCAAAGCGTGGAACGCGGCGCAATGGCAGCCTACTTCTACCGGATGGCTGGCTCCCCTGCCGTAAACCTGCCGAAGACATCCCCTTTCTTGGATGTACCCACCAACCATCCCTTCTATAAGGAAATTGTGTGGATGCACCAGCGCGGTATCACCACCGGTTACGGTGATGGCACTTTCCGCCCGAATGAGGCCGTCAGCCGTGAAGCAACTGCAGCATTCCTGTACCGTTACAGCGGTAGCCCCGTTATCCCGGCAGTTCACGGCTCTGGGTTTAAGGATGTTCGCGCCAATAACTCCTTCTACCGCGAAATTATCTGGCTTGAGTCTCGGAAGATCACCGCAGGTTACGGTGATGGCACTTTCCGTCCGTACGATTCTGTTAGCCGTGGAGCCATGGCAGCATTCCTGTACCGCATGCGCTAACCACCTGCTAGGTATGCATAACTGAAAGGGTGTTCCCCCTACCCATGTGGGTAGGGGGAACACCCTTTTTTCTCTAGTAAGGAGGATTTACCAGCTACTTGCGAAATCGAGCACCATACGCCCGGTAATCTTACCCGCGCCCATCTCCTCGAATACCTGCGGAGCCTCTTCAACCTTACGCAGCTGAACCAGCGGAACAACGAGCCCATCGGCGCCGAACTGGAACGCCTCAGCAAGATCCTGGCGAGTACCAACCAGCGAACCGAGAACGCGAATCCCATCAAGGACAATCTTCGCGATAGACAGTTCCATCTTCTCGGGCGGAAGCCCCACAGCTACTACGCTGCCCCCGGCACGCACGCTTTCAACCGCCTGGTTAAAAGCGACCTTCGATACCGCGGTTACAACGGCGGCTTGTGCTCCCCCGCCAGTCACCTCACGAATCTTCGCTGGTACATCCTCAACCTCACGACCGTTAATCGTGACGTCGGCACCGGTTTCAGCAGCAAACTTCAGCTTGTCATCATTAATATCGACGGCAATAACCTTGGCGCCGAAAACCTTCTTGGCGTATTGCACCGCCAGGTTGCCCAGCCCGCCAGCACCGTAGGCGACCAGCCACTGCCCCGGCCGCACCTGAGATTCCTTCGTAGCCTTATAGGTGGTTACGCCCGCGCAAGTAATCGAGCTTGCCTGCGCAGCATCCAAACCTTCGGGAACCTTCACGGCATAATCCGCCGTGACAAGGGCATACTCACTCATGGCGCCATCCACGGTGTAGCCCGCATTCTTGACGGTACGGCACAGAGTCTCCCGGCCGGAAGTGCAGTATTCGCAGTGCCCGCACCCTTGGAAGAACCAGGCAATAGAGACTCGATCGCCGGGCTTGAGCGATTCAACGCCTTCACCAACTTCGGTGACAATACCAATACCCTCATGCCCCAGGACGCGTCCCGGAACCTTACCAAAATCGCCAGCCGCAACGTGCAAGTCGGTGTGGCAGACGCCGGAATACTCTAGCTTTACGAGTGCCTGGCCGTACCCCACCTCGGGTACAGGAACATCAGTAACGACTACTGAACCATCAATGTGTTCAGGAACAACAACGGCCTTCATGAGAACCTCCAGTGTTTTAGCTCACTATAAGATGTAGTCTTAACCATAAAACGTACATAACAAATTTTTCTATAATACAGTGAAATATTTCACTAAACCACATGACAATATTTACCATTTTTATATGTGTTTAGGGTACTCTTGTGCACAGTATTAGAAACTTAAACTGAAACGAAAAACACATGTTTGAAGATGCTCATGACAATATGGTATTCACCGATCCAGAAACCGGAGATCAACTTATTTTTCATAGAAAAACTTGGCTGTGCACGATACACGGAATACTAACCCGTTACCTTGGCTTTACCCCTGAACTGGCATATGACATGATAAAGAATGCCCCACTATGCTCTGACGCAGGTATTAACTACCATTCTGTGGGCATGCTCTGCCACGACGAAGAATACCACTGGGCTATGATACTAGCCTACGGCGAAGGGTACTGGCACAAGGGTCACACAGTGGATAAGCCACAAGACTACTATGACTGGGATGAAAAATACAGAAATGATAATAACCTCAAGCCCTACACGATGGAGTAGAGCCTATTTAAAATCCCCGCTGTACTTCCCGGATAATTCTTGACTTCGCCGCTCGCACGAGTATCCTATAGTCATTATCAAAAGGTTCTGCCAATATAGATTCCAGTAAACATTCAAATTCTTCAAATATTAGCTGCGTGGCAGAATCCAACTCATTATTTTCGTGCTGGTTAGACTGGGCAATCCAGTCAAAGATGACCAGCAGCTCATCATTGCTGAATCGGATCGTGCAGTCCCCATCTTTTTCAGTGTAACCTACTGCATCCACTATTCCTTCTCCCTCCCCTCAGTAACAAAACTTTGGCAAGATAAGAGTTATTCATTATGGGTGCATGCCTTTACCTCTAAAAGGGTTTATATTACTGACGGTCTTATGGTCTTGTTGATTCAAGACCCAACCCATGTTTGTTTAAAAAGTTGACATAACATCCGCAATACATCTCGCTCCATCAAAAATTTTAAATTTCGTACCCGGCGGTATTTTGTCATTTTTTTCTTATAAGAAACCGAGCTCTTGCATAACTCATATTTTTATTTGGTAAGTGCTCGTAAATATCTAAGACTATACTCCTAGGAAAATTCTCTTGAAAAACTCCATCTTCAAATTCACTTACAGGATAAAAAAGACCAATAGGGGGAATCGTCTTCCTACCGCCTTCTTCTCGAGATCTCCAATAAATTTGAACGTTAACAGTATTATCAGCATTCATTATTACATCTCCCAGAGCTCTAATTTCGACATTTTAAGATTCTACACTATTTTCGGTTAACGTGTTTGTGCCAACTGATTTTGAGGAACTGGTTCTTATCAACCATACCTACAGAAAATAAAATCTTGGATTCTTCTAAACTCAATTAATAATAAAATTTTATCAAACTGTCCATATACGAAACTTTTTAGCATAATCGAACATAGTCTAAAAGACTCAATAAACCATTTTCCATCTATCATACCTCGTGGAGAAAGTCACTGCCCCACCACAAACTGAAGAAGAACTACTGTTATTCTTTCTAGAACTGGGGATTAAAGAACATCGTTCGTCTGATTGAAAAGTTCTAATGTATTACGTTGACCTATGAGTCGGGAAAATAGTTACCTTATAAAGGTTAAAATAAATCATTCATATTTACTTGTAATTAAGTTACCTGCAACCAATAAATTATGGTGAATTTTGCATACACATTCATCAATCCAACCATAATGAATATCATTATTAATAGAATAATAAACATCATCTGTTAAAACTTTCTTACCTGCAGTTAATCTATTTGTTAATGAAACAAAAATACTTCCCTTCCTGAGGCCAGTTCGTACAGCGTGGAAGCTCAGTTATAACATTCCCTACTTTTATTTCCTCATCTAGAATAAATTGCAGCTCTTCACACAATTTAAATATATTATAATTTTTCATAACTATACCTTTCTATATATTAATTATATTACTCGGTATTAAGGTCTTTTTATACCTTCCTATAAGTACAATATTGCGTTCCACCACCATTACCAAATTTGATCATTCGCCGTTCCGATCGGCCACTTCATGGAGGGATACTGATTTGTGGTGTGAATATTATTCAGGTGGCTTTTGGAGTATTTAATGAAAAACAGTGCATATTTCCGGTAGCCTGAAACAGGTGAAAGCCGAAACCTCCTGAGCGTAGAGATCATACACTACCTGCGCAGGCTACTACTTGCTAATTTCCAATAGCCGCTACAATAAATGTAATACCTTAATGCTGAATGTATCTTTTAATGTTAAAGAACTTATATTAACTTCTTCAAATTTTGATTTATCTTTCTCAAATGAATATTTGTACATCTTCCTACTTAAAATATCAAAGAGATATCCATAGAAATAGTCACTGTTATTTTCATCTTCAACAAAATCTGTAATATAAATATTTTGTGTATCTACATTTAAATAGTCTTTTTATCTGTTTAAATAAATTTGGAAACTCAATAGGAAATTCTTGCGTCAATTCTTTAATATCATCAAGAAGGACCTCATCGGGTATATTGTTTAATATTATTGGTTCCATTTTTAAATTCTTTATTTTTAATTTAATAACATAACTTTTTCATCAAAAATTATTGTATGTGTCAAAAATTTCATTTTACATGCATATTTTGACGTTTCTTACGCATGGGTTATGGTACTACTGTCGAGTAATTTTCGCGCTGCTTCTCTTCGTTTCTCCTTAATTACCCCTAACCAAAGCTAACATTGTCATGGTACCTTTACGTGAAATTAATACGTTTACTATAGCCCCTATCTTGTCTACTATAGCTGGTTCTGAACCCATTTTTGGAACAGTACATACCCCTTCAAAAACATGTCAGCTTACCTCATCACCTTCGGCGCAAAGCCATAAAGAATCTTCCCTACCCGCAAGACCTGTGCCATGCTTTCAGGCAATCTGAAAGGTGGAAGTAAGGCTACCTGAAAAACTATTAGGTTTAGCAACCTAGCTTACTCGCTAAACAAACAAGCACATATATTAAATATACCTTTTATATTTAGCATTTTTCAATATTTCTAACTGCTCATTAGCTAATTCCAGTAGCGAATCATCAAACTCTAAAGATTTGATTTTGCACAAAAGAATTATGGAAACAACTCTCCTGACTAAACTTGACCTAACAGAAGTCTCATATAGAACACCTTTATATTCTTCGCAAGAACGGATTTCCTCGTTAAATTTATTAATAGCTTGGTGAGAATTATTCCATTCAAGATCAATGGCGTATCTATTACTGCTTCCGTCTTTATTTATAAAATCATACACCGTTTTATAATGGCAGAATATCTGATTTTCCAATACTTCATTTCCGCCCATTGCCAAGATGGCAAAATAAATATCTTCCAAAATATGTTCTATGCAATACCAGTGATTGTAATTTCCTTCAAATTTTATTGTCAGAAAATAAGGTAATGTTTCTATCAAGAGTTGGTGTTGTTTGTTTACCAATAGGCTAGAATACAAATCTTCCAGTGTTCCAAGTGTTCTTTTTGACCTAATAGAAAATTTCTTTTCCAGTCTGCCGATATACTTTTCTTGAGCTGCTGTTTTGCAGCTGTTTTTAATTAAGCTAATCAGTTCAATATGGTCCATTAGTTCTCCAATCGTTTATTTAATTAGGAATTTAACTTTTAATTCCGTCAGGTATATTTCGTAAAGCTGGCCCGTAGGAATTGCCAGCTTTTCCCTGACTGTCAGATGGTGCTATTGCCCCAACATGGTAGTATCCCTTTTGTAACTATTATTTTAAGTGCAAACCACCAGAAATTAGCTAGAAGCGACCATCTACTTCGGGGAATGAAACGAAGGTTGTCTGAAACATTTTTCATACGGTATTACGGTTTGGTTGGCTCTTGACCCAGCCTACTCGCTTTAAGAATAACGATTCTTAAATAAAAGGAACTTTTCTGAGGAATTTAATTTCTCAGCAGAATAATTTTCCATAATTTCTGCATTATCGCTGTCTACAAGAGATACATAAAATATTATATTTTTTTATCTTATCTTTATCTATTTCATTTAATGCTAATTTGAATCCCTTGATAATAGAGTCATATACATTTGCTTGTATGATTTCAAAAATTTTTTTATCTAATAAACCTTGAATTTTTATTTAAAATTTCTTGAATATTATGATTAAATGGCTTATCAATTTCATCAGATACTTCACCTGTACCTATTTCAAATTCTGAGTAGCACCATTTAACAAAAGAATATTCTTCAGGCGGAAGTGTTTCTTTTAATTTTTCATAATATGAAATAGTATTTGCTGCCCAACCTAAACACTGACAATAATCATCTATATATAGTACATATGCAAAAAGATTACTATTTTTCATACTTTGAAAGAACAAAATTCAATGAGGTTAGCACACCTTTTTGAACTTCATGAATCAAATTTTTGAGTGATTTTTATCATTCAATATTTTCATATATAAACCTCACAAATTTCTTTAAGTTGATATTTTTGACCGTGCGAACAATATTTATTAAAAATACTTTTTCCACCAATCCTTGTCAATTGTTTGATCATATGTTTATCTGCTTGCAACTTATTCATCATACCTAGTTTTTTTATCTATTGTATTACACGTTTATCTAATTTTTTTCAAGTAAATTCAGATAATTTTTCTGCATCTTCAACTGTATAAACACTTTTTAATATTTAACGCAATTATTATAAACTAGAACGGTCAGCAGGATTTTGATAATAAAAATTCAGTAGGATATTATATTTATTCACAATATTTTTGAACGGATCAATGCGTTTTTCATTGCAGGTAAACGAGCATACTTTCCTTTAAATACAATGTGTATGTTAATGCACATTGATTATATATGGATTAGTTATTACGCTATGGTTTTTTAGAATATCAAGCCAAGATAAACATAAAGAATCACTCCAAATGTTTATGTTGAGCGCAAACAAATAACTACCCAGCAACCCAATCGGGTCCTGTCCTGACTCACAGATCACCCCCATCTCAGGCTCGTATTACCGCTTCAGATTGTAATGCAGCCCGGTCTCTTCATCAAAATACTGGTTCTATAATCTGAAAAATCTGAACAGCTGTGCGAATTCCAATAAACCTACGCGGCTTTTCAGACGACAAAAGAGGCCGAATTCGTAACGGATGACAATTTTACTCTGAGTCTTATAGATACCACGACGTAGCTTGTCGCATTCCACCAGATTGGTGCTGCCGTTGGCAAACACCCGTTTGATCAACTCGGTGTTGTAATCGTAATAATATTGCTCGGTACGGCCCAACACGTCGGTTACCTCGGTATAGCCGTCGTGATAGGTAAAACGCCATTCCTCACCCATAGAAGTCCAGTTGCGCAACACCTTGCCGGTCGGGGTGTAATGGTCGTATTCGTATTCCGATACCAATCCTGCCGCATCCGTGTGCGACACCATCAGATTGTTTTTATAGCCAAAGCTGCGTTTGACGTTGCCGTCGCGACCGATGACGCGGACCAAGTCGCCGCTGCTATTGTATTCGTAGCGGACTGCTGGTCCGGACCGCTTCGCCGAAGACGGGCAAACCCTCCAACAGCGATACCGACAGCAGCCGCATTTTAGGCGACTGCTCGTCCGGATTTTTGCTGAACCAGATCTGTTCGCTTTCGAACAATACCGGTTCCGCATCATCTTTATCGACTTCCGGCAGCGGGAACAAACGGCCCTGATCGTCGATATAGGCCAATCCCGCCGTATCGCGGATGATGCGTTGGCAACCCGGTACGCTCCAACCCTTGCCGAGCCAGCCGATACCATCTTGGTCGGAATAATAGCTGCGGCTCCAGACCAGCGGCAGGATGCCTTCAAAAAGCAAAGTCGGTTTCACTCTCCAAAAAAACTTCAGCCCGTGTATCGAATTGACCGGGCGGCCAGCGGCAGCTTTGCAGGAAATACAGGGTTTGGGCGGCGGCTTTCCTTTAGGCTTGTTGTTCATGTAGAACATGTCGCCGGCGTGTATGATGTGGCGTTTGCGGATTTTAACCGAAGAAGAATGCATCATCGGCCAGGCTAGTTTGGTGGCGGTACGCGACAACACCCCCTTGCGACCGAACAGGGCGGGTTCGTCGCCGGTAGTGCGGTTGGTTTTACTGGCTTTGAAAACGAAAGGCGGGTTTGCGGTTGAGGCGGATGTCTTTGGCGACGGTCTTGGCGCCGCCTAAGTCGGCAAAAAGGGGAAGGGGATGGGCGGTGTGACAGGTGGAGCAGGAGGGGCGGCCAGCAGAAATCGGGGAGGGTACAGATTACATCGAAATCACTGCTTTTTACAGGCGATTTTTATTAAATGCCATGGCGGCTTGCTCCTGTTGGGGGTGGGGTCGTTTGAAAAATTTTTTTCAGACGACCTTACGAAGGCGTTAGAGCTTGGGAAAGCCTATGTTTACTCAGTATCTCTAATATTCATATTCCCTGGTGAAATACCTTCTTCTGATTCTACAAAAAGTTCCCCATCTTCCTCTACGATAAATGAATTTCCAGTTCTAAATATTAAATTATATAATCCCTCATAAAATTTACCTCCCAAATAATATAAATCTCAGAATCAGGAATAAAATAAATTCTCCCCAGTTCATCAATAAGGATTTCTCGGTTATCTGCAAAGCCGAAATTTCTTAATTTTTTGCCAATAGATTTTTGATAAAAAAATATAATCCTCATCATCTATCGAATAGTCAACTAAGGTATTTGTAGTTTCCCCAAAGTTATGCAGTACCGTAGATAGAAAGATGCGTCCATTACTACGATAATAAGCGTCATAGCTAATTGTTAAATACCATATTTCTCTTAGAAATTTTTTTACATTATCAGGCAACTCCTCTAAATGGTGGGGTAGAGAATCTAAAAATAATTTCTCTATTCTCATACCAGCCTGAAGCAATCATTTTTCTTAAAAAATCTGAGTGTATTTCATATGGTTTTTTCATAAATACTTCTTGTTATTTTACTGTAGTATTTTAGAATGAAATATTCAGCCTTATTGACGCCTGTTTGGAGTCATAGATGAACAAAAGGGAATTCCATGCCAATTCAGGTCCTTTAAATTCGAGTACTGGAGCACTTTTTAGTACACAATATGATTTTTAAAGGAGGATATAAATTAAGAAAAATTTTTGAATAATTTTTTTGATTCTAAGATGTTTTTTTAGTTAAATAAAAAAATAGTCATTAAATAAGATATCAATTTCCTTTTTTTGTATATGTCAATAAATATTTTTTTCCTTCTTCTTCAAGGTAATAAATATTTTCTTGAAATAAATAAATACCTTCTTGTATATTTTTTTAAAATTTATTAATTTAGTTTTTTTCTTTAATGTCTTTAATATCATTAAAGTTTAAGGAGAGATTATTGATGACAATGTTTTTTTGTTGTATAAATAATTTAATTTGATTCATATGTAATTTTACCTCCTGAAAGATCGAAGTTTGCCAGTACTTGTTAATTTCGGTTTATCCATATCTCGAATATAATATTGAGCTGCTCCCCCATCGCCATATTTTTTATTTGCTTTTGCTTTTGATTTTCCTACGCAAATATCTTCTTCTACTACAAATATATGTAATTGTTTTCTCATGTCACGTGCGGCAGTAGCATTTCCACTATGTTTCACCTGTACAGAATCGTTAAATGCTCTGGCATTTCCTCTTGCAGAACGTACAGCGTATCCTTGAACAAAATAATTCCCAGGGGCAGAAGCCATACCTGCCGGCCCATGCGGATACAGTGTAAACAATATTGTTCCTTTTTTCTAGGACAACATTTTTCCAATTATCCACACCTGGATAGTCCTCACTTCCTTGCCAGCCAGCCGCTTCACTGGCAGGATCTTGTCCTGCACATGGATCATTACATGTTCCAGGCGATTTTTTAGAACTTAACCCTAATGGGTCAGCCCACATTTGACTGTTTTGTAAAGCCCAATAGAGGTTACTAACACCAGCCAACCCAATCGAGTCTTGGTTAATGAACCTTCCACACTCCGGCTCATAATACCTGAAGAAGTTGTAATGCAATCCCGTTTCACGGTCGGCATACTGGTTTTGCAGGCGGAAGGGCTGGTATGCGCTATCCGTTACCGTGGTTTCCTCTTTCAGGCGACCCCAGCCAGTGTAGTTGCCGAACCACAGTAAATTGCCGTCCTTGTCGGTCATTTCTCTTGGGATGCCGATTTGGTCGCAGTGGAAATAGTGGGTTTGCTGTCGGTTTTCGCCGTCTTCGGTTGTCCAATCGCGGACTTGTACTAAAGGCTCGTAAGAATCTGGGTCGGTATAGATATAGGTATACCTGCCGTCTAGGTTTTCCTGCAAGAGGTGGCTGCCGTCCCAAACGAAGCAGGTTTCATCCGCTTTTGCACTGTCTTCCCCCACTCGGTATTTGGCGACCCTTCTGCCCAAGGCGTCGTAGATGTACGCCCAAGTTTCTTTCGTGCCGTCTTTTTTGAAGATTTCGGCCTTAACCAGTTGGTCGTGCAGGTCGTAGAAATAGTTCTGCACTTCGCCATCGGCCAGCTCGCGGTGGATCAGGTTGCCG